>Ga0315553_10000190_pt1 | contig 55516 bp, 54 predicted proteins | sample SalMarSW160140MG_FD_203099 | JGI IMG/M metagenome (GOLD analysis project Ga0315553, IMG submission 203099) | Salt marsh sediment microbial communities from the Plum Island Ecosystem LTER, Massachusetts, United States - Salt Marsh Sediment SW1601-40 ...
TGAGCGGCTCGCCGCCGCCTTCGCCTGGCTGCCGCCGCTCTTTGCCCGCCTCGTCGTCGGCTGGGTGTTCATGGGGACCGGCTGGACCAAGCTCAATAATCTCGACCGCATCACCGACGCCTTCATCTCGTGGGGGATTCCGGCCCCGCACATTCTGACGCCGTTCGTCTCCGCGCTGGAGTTCGTCGGCGGCCTTTTGCTGCTCCTCGGCCTTTTCACGCGCATTGCCGCGGTGCCGCTGGTCATTGTCATGGTCGTGGCGGTCATCAGCGCCAAGTGGGGGCAGATCGACTCGCTGGAGACGCTGCTGGGCTTCGAGGAGCTCGCCTACATGGCCTTGTTCGGCTGGCTGGCGGTGGCGGGTCCGGGCCCGATCTCTCTTGATCGGCAATTACAGAGGTGGCGGGCACGTCAGCCCTAGCCTGCCCTCCTGACAAAAAAAGGCCCCGCGGGGGGAGCGCGGGGCCTTGAGGCAGGGAGGAAGTCGGTGCGGGGTGAGAGCGTTCCGGGAGCGTGGGGCCCGTCGTGCTCTCGATGGGCTCACTCTGCCACTGTGCGCGCGCTGCCGCTGTTTCCTGCGGCACAACGCCAAGAAAAAAATGAGAGCTGCACTTTTGTCCTTGCCGCGCCGCGCCGCGGCGTGCGGGGCGGATAGCAAAAAAAATGCCCCCCGGCCGTCAGGCTGGGGGGCAAGTGACCGGCCGGAGTCCCGTGGGGGGCAGGGGGGAGGGACGAGGAGGCAGGTCCGGCCGGAAAGCGCAAGTGGTGCGTGCGACGAAAGGGAGTGCGAAAATCTCCGATGTTGCTGGCGTCGTGTTCAGTGATTAATGCTTAAACGAGCGCGGGTACGCGCGCTGTTCCTTGCGGAACAGGTGTCAGTCGATGTCGTCATCGTCGCCTTCGTCGATAACTTCGCGCGCCGCATCGACGGCATCAGAGAGCAAAGAACCCTCCCTGCGATCGATCGTGTATGTGTCGGCGTCGTCGTAAAGATCCTCCAATAGGGCGCTGTTGAGAGGAATCCGGGCGAATCCGCCGGCCTGCGCCGCTTGGCTGGCGACGAACGCGGCAAAGAGGGCAGCGGCACTGACGAGAAGTATGATCTTGAGTGTGGATTGCATGGTTCTGTCTCCGGTCTTGAGGAAGACGCCCCGCAGGGCGGCGCGGCCTCGTTGATGCGGTCCCGTGGCCGCTGGTGATAGGACTGGGTACTTCTACGGACTGCCTTAGGCTGTTCCCTGGGGAACACCCGCGGAAATGCGGCGGCAAAAGGCATCGAAGGCCCTGGCTGTGATGGAGCGCAGGTCCTCGGGGCGAGCCCAGATGTCACCCGTGGCGAGGCGCGTGTCCCGGGCGATGAGGCGTCGGCTCTAGCCGCGGGGGGTGCGGGCGGGCTCGAGGATGGCGAGGATCGTGTCCACGCTCGCGTCCTGCGGCAGCCGTGCAAAGTCGGCATCCACATCGAGCGCCTTCTCGAGCAGGCGGTGGAACTCCTCCCGGTTGAGCTCCACGGTGCCGAACTGACGCAAGTGGTCGGTGACGAACTGGGTGTCGAGCAGCTTGAAGCCGCCGTAGGCGAGGCGCGCGGCGAGATGCATGAGCGCGATTTTCGAGGCATCGCGCGCATTGGAGAACATGCTCTCGCCGAAAAAGGCGCCGTTGAGCGCGACCCCGTAGAGCCCGCCCACGAGCCGGCCGCCGTCCCACACCTCCACGGTGTGGCAGTGGCCGAGGTCGAACAGGTCGCAGTAAAGTGCGTGGATACGGTCGTTGATCCAGGTGGAGCGGCGGCCGGGTCGGGAGGCGGCACAGCCCTCGATCACGCCCTCGATCTCCGTATCGATCTTGATTGCATAAGGGGCATTGCGCAGCGTCCGCGCCAGCCGCCGCGGAACATGGACGGCATCGAGCGGAAGAATGCCGCGGTGCTGTGGCTCGATCCAGTAAAGGGCCGGGTCGTCGGCGCTCTCGGCCATGGGAAAGATGCCGCAGGTGTAGGCCTTCAAAAGGACCTGCGGCGTGATCTCGATGACAATGTCGTCGCGCGAAGCCATGTCGTCTGCGGACTCCAACCTGCGCCCCGCCTGGGGGGGCCGATCACCTCAGTTTCTAGAGTGATAATTTACAGGGGAATCGTCAATCACCTGTGCCCGGGACAAAACTATGACCGTGCCAGGAATTTTTCGAGCCAATGGATGTCGTAGAGGCCGTTGGCGATGTCGGGCTGGCGAATGAGGTCGCTGAAGAGGGGGATCGTGGTCTCCACGCCGTCGATCACGAACTCCGACAGCGCCCGCTTGAGCCGCATCAGGCATTCGTTGCGCGTCTTGCCGTGAACGATGAGCTTGCCGATCAAACTGTCGTAGTAGGGCGGAATGCGGTAGCCCTGATATACGCCGGAATCGACGCGCACGCCCAACCCGCCCGGCGGGTGCCAGTAGGTGATCTGGCCGGGCGAGGGGCGAAAGGTGCGCGCGTTCTCCGCGTTGATGCGGCACTCGATCGCATGCCCGGAAAAGGTGACGTCCTTTTGCCGGTGCACGAGCTGGGCGCCGGAGGCGACGTGGATCTGCTCCAACACAAGGTCGATGCCGGTGATCGCCTCGGTAACGGGGTGCTCCACCTGGAGCCGGGTGTTCATCTCTATGAAATAGAAGGCGCCGTCCTCGTAGAGGAACTCAACCGTGCCCGCGCCCCGATACTTGATCGCGCGCATGGCCTCGGCGACCGTTTCACCGATTTTGTTGCGCGCCTCGGCGTTGAGGGCCGGCGATGGCGCTTCCTCCCAGAGCTTCTGGTGACGGCGCTGAATCGAGCAGTCGCGCTCGCCGAGATGAACGGCATTGCCCTGTCCGTCGCCGAACACCTGCACCTCAATGTGGCGCGGGGTGGTCAGGTACCTCTCCAAGTAGACGGCGTCATTGCCGAAGGCGGCCTTGGCTTCCGCGCGCGCGGTCGAGAGCGCGAGGCCGAGGTCGGCGGCCGTGTGCGCAACCTTCATGCCGCGGCCGCCGCCGCCGGCGGCCGCCTTGATGAGCACGGGAAAGCCCATGGCCTTGGCGACCTTCATGGCCTCGGGCTCGCTCGTCACCGGGCCGCCGGAGCCAGGCACCACGGGAATGCCCAAACGCTTTGCCGTCTCCTTGGCTTGGATCTTGTCGCCCATCAGCCGGATGTGCTCCGACGTCGGCCCGATGAAGGTGATCTGGTGCTCCTCCAGAATCTCGGCGAACCGGGCGTTCTCGGAGAGGAACCCGTAGCCGGGATGGACGGCATCGGCGCCGGTGATCTCGCAGGCCGCCAGCAGGCGGGGAATGTTGAGGTAGCTCTCCGCCGCGGGCGGCGGCCCGATGCACACGCTCTCGTCGGCAAGGCGCACGTGCATGGCGTCCGCATCCGCCGTGGAGTGCACCGCGACTGTGGCGATGCCCAGCTCCTTGCACGCGCGCTGCACGCGCAGTGCAATCTCACCACGGTTCGCGATCAGGACCTTGTCGAACATTTGTTGCAAGGGCGGTAGGCAGTGGGCAATAGGCAGTCGGGATGCATTCAAGACCCGCAACGACTGCCCACTGCCTGTTGCCTACTGCCTCCCTTATTCGATGATGACGAGCGGCTCGCCGAACTCCACCGGCTGGCCGTTCTCAACAAGGATGGCCGTGACCTTACCGGAATGCGGGGCTGGAATTTGGTTCATGGTCTTCATGGCTTCGATGATGAGCAGCGTATCGCCTTGCGACACGCGGGAGCCGATCTCGATGAAGGGGGGCGTGCCTGGTTCCGGCGAGCGGTAGGTCGTGCCCACCATCGGCGACTTGACGACGCCGGGATGCTTGGAGGGATCGCTTGCGCCGGCCTTCGCAGGTGCGGCAGCGGGGGTCGCGGCCAGGGCGGCGGCAACCGGCGCTTGGATGCTCAGCGTACGCGCCACGCGCACCTTGAGACCGCTTTTCTCGATCTCGATCTCGCTCAAGCCGGTCTCGTTCAAGAGCTTGGCGAGCTCGCGGATCAATTTCTGCTCGGAGCCAGACGTCTCGCCCTGATCCTTGTCACGTCCCTGGGCCGTCATGCGTCGCTGTCCCTTTTTGTGCGGCCGTCGCGCCGGCCCTCCGCCGCCCTTAGCCACGGCTGCTGGCTGCCAGCATCCCTGCCATCGCCTCAAGCGCGAGCTCGTAGCCCTTGGCGCCGAGGCCGCAGATCACGCCAATTGCCGCCAACGAGACATAGGAATGCTGCCTATAGGGCTCGCGGCGAAAAATGTTCGACAGATGCACCTCGATGACAGGCAGCTCGGCAGCCTGCAGCGCATCAAGAATTGCAATGGAGGTGTGCGAATAGGCTCCGGCGTTGAGAATGATGCCTTGTGCCTTGTCGCGCGCCTCCTGAATCCAGCTGACGAGCTCGCCTTCGTCGTTTGACTGGCGGAACGCGATCGTAAGCCCGAGCGTCTTGGCGCGTTCTTGTGCGCGCTTTTCCACATCGCCCAGCGACTCCCGTCCATACACGGCGGGCTCGCGCAGTCCCAGCATGTTCAGGTTGGGTCCGTTGAGGACGTAGATCGGCTTGGCCATGGGTTCCTTAGCGCCGCCCGGCAAGCGCCGGGCACGGCGGTGGCCCGGAACTGAGGGAGCTCACCCATCTACCAGCTTTCCCGCACCTGCGAAAGGCCACCCGGGGCGTCCGTTTGCTGGGCTTGGTCCGCCCGCGGCGTGCACCCGCAACCAGATCGATCGTGCGTCGCAGGCCACCCTCGTCAGCAGTACGAGCAACCTTGCTTCCTGAGTTCGGAGACGTTGCGGGCAAGCTGATCATAGAGGTCGTCGGGGGCCCCCGGGATGGCACGGTCGCCGACGAGAAAGTGAGGCGTGCCGTTGACGCCCATCTTCTTGGCCAGCGCTTCCGACTTTGCGACCTCTTCTTTGACTTCGGGCGAAGCCATGTCCTTTTTGAGCTTTTCCACGTCGAGGCCGAGCTTCTCAGCGATGCGCAAGGCGGCGGCCTCGTTCATGTGCCCCTTGGCGCTCAGCATGGCGCGATGCATCTCCCAGTACTTGCCCTGTTTTCTCGCGGCCAGAGCCACGTGGGAGGCTTCCTCCGAGCCCTTGGAGAGGATCGGCAGCTCCTTGAACACGACGCGCACCTTGGGATCGGTGTCGACGAGCTTGATGACGTCGTGCAGGCCGCGTTTGCAGTACCCGCAGTTGTAATCGAAGAACTCAACGACGGTGATGTCGCCGTCGGGGTTGCCGGCCACCGAGGCGTCAGACTCGCGGTAGATCTCGGCGGCGTTCTTGGCGATGGCCACTTTCAGCTTCTCGGCCTGCTCCTTTGCCATCTTCGCCTCGAGCGCGTTCTGCACATCGAGGAAGATCTCGGGATTGGCGACGAGATATTTCTTGATGATTTGCTCGACCTGTTGCCGCTGACCAGGGGTGAATGCGGCCGGCGCGGCGCCCTTGGCCTGGCCCGCGGCGGCGGGCGCACCAATCTCGGCCTCGGCGACCGTCACTGCGGGCGGCCGGACAAGCGAGCTGCCGATCAGCACGAGGACGACGAGGGCGGCGATTGCCGAGACGGCAAACCACAGCGCCTTGCTTTCGACAACAGCGCGCAAGGCGCTTTTTCGGGGACTGAGGGACATTGTGCGGGCCTCATTGAGAGATGTGGCGGTGGCAATAGCAGGGGAGGGCTGCCAAATGCAAATCAGGTCTGCGGCTTGTAGTTGATGATGTCGTCGTTCTTCAACCATTCCGGCGAGCCGGCGCGCAGTTTCGTTTGGGCGCGTTTGGCGAAGATCTGCGCCTGCTTGAGATCGCCCTCCAGAAAATAGGCCTGGGCGATCATGGCGTCGGCCTCGGGTCGCTTGCCCTGCTTATAGTAGCTATTGGCCAGGAGGCGATAGGCCCTGGCGTTCTTGTCGTCGACAAGGGACTTGCGAAGAAGGGACACCGACTCATTGATGGCAGCGGGGCTATTGTTGCTCTGCTGCAGAGCGCCGGCGAGCTGCACGCTGATCAGGCTCGCGTCGGGGACGAGCTTCAATGCACGGCGCAGCGGCGGGATGGCTTGGGCCGTCTTGCCCGAGCGCATCAATAAGTCGCCCTTCAGTTCCCAGAAATACGGATAGTCGGGGCGGTCGCGCAAAAGCGAGTCGACCTCGGCGAGCGATGCCTCGAGGCCACCGGGTCCGCCCTGGAAGAAGCGCGCGATGGCGCGGGCGTAGCGCGCGGGAAGGCTGTTGTCCGACGGCGGATAGCGGTTGAAGACAACCTCCGGGCGCTCAAGGTAACCGGAAAGCTTGGCGCGCATCAGGTCATGGCGCAGTTGAAGCTTGGGCGGATCCTTTGCTGCGAAGTAGGGACTGCTTTCGGCGAGCTGGCGCAAACGCGAGAGGCGGTCGGTCGAGAGAGGGTGGCTGCGCGCGAACGCGTCCTTGTGCGCATCCGAGATGTACTCTTGCTGGCGGAAGCGCTCGAACGTCTCCAGCATGCCGCGGCCGGATTGCTTGGTCGCGTTGAGGAAGGTCAAGCCCGCTTGGTCGGCGGCCGATTCCTGCTGCCGTCGCTCCGCCAGAAGCGAGCGCATCACGATCTCGTTGCCGCCGAACATGACGCCCTGGCCCGCGCTTCCCAATTCGCGCGCGCTGTCGCCGCCGGCAACGCCGCCCGCGACCATGAGACCAATGCCAAGGAGCTGCGCAAGCAACGCGCGCGTCTGGTCCTTGGCGATGCGCGCGCGCAAGGCCGCCATGTGTCCGCCGGTGATGTGGCCCGATTCGTGGGCGATCACGCCGATCACCTCGTTGGGCGTCTGCGCCTGCATCAGCGTGCCCGTATGGATGAACACGTTGCCCCCGTCGAGAACGAAGGCGTTGAAGGCTTCATTTTGCACGATGCGGATCTTGATGCGCCCGGAACCCAAACCGGCGGCGCGGAAGATCGGGTGGGCGTAGTCGTTGAGCAGGTTCTCGATCTCGGTGTCGCGAATGAGCGGCAGGCCCTGCGCGGCCGCTGGCGTAGCGGCGGCGAGCGCAGTTAACGCACAGAGCCCGTAGAGCGCGGAGCGGGCGTGGGAATCTAGAGCGCTGATCGTCATTGTCGTCATCTGCAACGGGGCCTTGTTCAGGACACGGGCTGTGACGCTAGGCTTGGATAGGCTTGGACCCTAGTTAGGGATGCTAGCCCCGTCAACGCAACCCTGGCCGCCCGGGAAGGGGCGACCTATAAGCGTCAATTGCACGGCGCACGGCCGGCAAGACTGGTAATTTCCAAAGCTTGGATAGCAATACGGGCGGGCGAGAATGGGGCAGACCGTCGGGGCACTGCCGACGATCTCCCGAGCAAGGAATGCGGATCGCGCCATGGCCGACCAGGAGATGACGAGTCAACACGCCGCAGCGGCAGGCTTGCTGGATGGAGGCTCGATCCGCAGCAGGATCGAAAGCTTTATGGTGATGGACGTGATGCGTGCGGCGCAGGCGCTCGAGTCCGCCGGCCGCAGCCTCGTTCACATGGAGGTCGGACAACCCGGCACGCCGGCGCCGAGGTCTGCGCGCGCCGCCGCCATGCATGCGCTTGAGCACGAGACGCTCGGCTATACCATGGCGCTGGGATGCGAGCCGCTGCGCCGACGCATCGCGCAGCTCTACAAAGACTGGTACGAGGTCGACGTGGCGCCGGAGCGCGTGGTGGTGACCACGGGGTCCTCTGCAGCGTTCGTCTTGGCCTTCCTAGCCGTGTTCGACGTCGGCGATGGGGTGGCTCTGCCCTCTCCCGGCTACCCCTGCTACCGCCACATCTTGAGTGCGCTGGGCCAGAAGCCGGTGCTGCTGGAGACGGGGCCCGAGAGCGGATGGATGCCGACGGCCGATGCCATCGTGCGGGCTGCGGGCGGCGACGGCATCAAGGGGCTCCTGGTTGCGAGCCCCGCCAACCCCACCGGCACCATGATCACGCCGGAGCGCCTTGCGCAATTGGCGCACGTGTGCCGGCAATGGCGGCTGTGGCTCATCTCCGACGAGATCTATCATGGTTTGACCTATGGGCGCGGTGCCGAGACCGCACTTCGGCACAGCGAGGACGCCATCGTCGTCAACAGCTTTTCGAAGTACTTCTCGATGACGGGGTGGCGCATCGGCTGGATGGTGGTGCCGCAACGGCTCGTGCGCACGATCGAGCGGCTGGCGCAGAATCTTTACATCTCGCCGCCGGCCATCGCGCAGGCGGCAGCGCTGGGCGCTTTCGAGGGAATGGACGAGCTCGAAGCCAACCATCGCGTCTATGCGGAGAACCGCGCTCTCTTGCTCAAGGAGCTGCCGCAGGCGGGGTTCACAACGTTTGCGCCGGCCGACGGGGCCTTCTACCTGTTTTGCGACGTGAGCGACATGACCAATGATGCGCTCGCCTTTGCCAAGGCGATGCTGGAGGAGGCGGGCGTTGCGGCAACGCCCGGCATCGACTTTGACGCGGAGCGGGGCCACCGCTATTTGCGCTTCTGCTACGCGGGGACGACCGCCGACATGGCCGAAGGCGTGCGCCGTCTTAAAGAATGGGCGCGATCGCGGCGCCAAGCCTGAAGCACAGATCATCCCTTACCAAATGGAAAGGAAGGCGCGCCGACGGGTTGCGCGCATCGGGACCGTTTCCTCAGCCAACAGCGGCACGACCCCCCGCCGCTGCGAGTGCCAATCAGGAGACATACATGAGCAAGTTGTCACGTGCGCTCGCCATCACGCTCTTGGCCGCGAGCATTCCGGCCACGATCGTTGTGGCGCAGCAGGCCGACGAGTCGGATCAGAAGACGGTCGAGCAAAGTGAGAGGAAGCGCGGGCCGTCGCCGGAGACGGTCGCGCGCCTGGAGGACGGGCGCATCGCCATGGCAAAGACGGCGCTGAAACTCACGCCCGAGCAGGAGAAGCTGTGGGCGCCGGTCGAGGAGAAGATCCGCGCCACCGATGCCGAGCGCCACAAGGCGCGCGAGGACTGGCGGACGAAACGCGCAGAGCGCCGCGCAAATCGCGACAAGAGGCGCGAGAGGTCCGCTCTGCCGGAGCGGCTGGAGCGGCGCAGTCAAAGAATGAGCGAGCGCGCTAGCAAGTTGAGCGACCGTGCGGCAAAGACGAAAGAGTTCGCCGAGGTCTTGAAACCGTTCTACGCAACGCTGTCGGATGAGCAGAAGGCGGTTGCCTCGCATGTGCTCGGCCGGCTCGTCCGCGGGGGACGGGGTCACCGCCACCAGGGCCGCCGGTGGGCCATGGGTTCCGGTAGTGGCCATGGGTGGCACCACGGTGGTCCCAGGCAATAATCTCGCGCAAGCTTCCTTGCCTGCACATGCAAAGAGGGCCGGAGACTGTCTCCGGCCCTTTCTCAGTTTGATTGAGCGAACGTCACTCGCCGCCGCCGAGACGGCGCTGCCACCAGCCCTTGCGCACAGGGGCCGCGGCGTCCTCTTGGGCGGCGGCGGCGTCTGCGCTCTCTTTGCCGGTCTGTCCGACGACGATGCGCTCCAGGCGCGGCTCGCTCGACTCGGTCCGATGACGCGCCCGCTTGTGCGCTGGCGCCTCAGGCTTGCTCTTTGTGGCCGCCCCAGCATGTTTGACGGCCGCTTCCGGCGCGGCAACGCCATAGGTGTCCTCGCGTTCGAACGCGGGCTCGGACCCGCGCTCAAGCCAGGCAGCCTCGCCTTGGGGTGGCCGGGACTCCGCAGCGGATGCATGCTCAAAGGCGGGCGCCGCATCGGACGCGCTCTCTAGCGGGGGCGTCGCAACATCGGGTTGCTCGCCCATCCCTTGAGGCGACTCGCTCTCGGACGCCGACTTGGCTTGGCGATCCTTGGTGCGCCGGCCGCCACGCCGTCCGCGCCGGCGGCTGCGCTGTCCCGTGCGCTCATCGGCACCCGCGCGCGAGGGCTCGCGGGCGCCGTCGGGGCCTTCCCCGCGTGCACTGGCCTCCTCCTCGCCGTAGTCCTCAGGGCCGGGCTCGGCACTTGCGGCACGACGCCCATCCTCAGTGGAGGCTTCGCTTTCCGGGCGCTCGCCGCGGCGAGAGCCACGCCGCCGCCGGCGGCGGCGACGGTTGCCTGTGTCCTCATCAGCCGCCCGTTCTGCTGCCTCAGGCGCCGCGCGGGTCGAGGCGGGTGCCCCGACTTCAGCCTCGCCTTCGCCCTCGCCTTCGAAACCCCAATCCATGTTGACCGCGAGCCGCTCTGCTCTGCGCTGCGGCTGGGAGGGGGCAGTGCCCTTCTCGATGGAGAAATTGGCGCCGGCCAGCTTGTCGCTGCCGGTGACGCTGATGGGAAGCCCATGGCGGGCCTCCATGTCATTGATGAACGCACGCTTGTTGTTGAGGATGTAGAGCGCCACTGACGGCGTGGTGGTGGCGATGAGCGGCGTGCGCGCGCCCGCCGTGATGGCGTCTTCGAGTCCGCGCAATACCGCGAGCGCCACCGATTCTGTTGAACGGATGATGCCGGTGCCCTGGCAATGGGGGCACTGCGAGGTGGAGCCCTCGAGAACGCCCGTGCGCAAGCGCTGGCGCGACATTTCCAACAGGCCGAAATGGCTGATGCGGCCCACTTGTATGCGGGCGCGGTCGAAGCGCAGCGCCTCCTTCAACCGCCGTTCAACCGCTCGATTGTTGCGCTTCTCCTCCATGTCGATGAAGTCGATGACGATGAGACCGGCGAGATCGCGCAGCTTCAGTTGGCGAGCGATCTCGTCGGCGGCCTCCATGTTGGTGTGCAGCGCCGTCTCCTCGATCGAAAACTCGCGTGTGGCCTTGCCGGAGTTGACGTCGATGGCAACCAGGGCTTCGGCCTGATTGATCACCAGATAGCCGCCCGAGCGCAGCGTCACGTACGGGCTGAACATGGCGTTAAGTTGCCGCTCGATCTGAAAGCGGGTGAAGAGCGGCTCGGGCTCCTGATAAGATGTGACGTGCTTGGCATGGCTCGGCATGAGCATGCGCATGAAGTCCTTGGCCTCCCGGTGCGCCTCCGCGCCCGCGACGATGATCTCCTCGATATCCTTGTTATAGAGATCGCGGATGGAGCGCTTGATAAGGTTGCCTTCCTCGTAGACGAGGTTCGGGGCTTGGCTGCGCAGGGTCAGGTCGCGCACGCTCTCCCACAAACGCAAGAGGTACTCGAAGTCGCGCTTGATCTCCTGCTTGGTGCGCGCCGCACCCGCGGTGCGGATGATGAGCCCCATGCCCTCCGGCACCTCGAGATCGGCGGCAATCGCCTTTAAGCGCTTGCGGTCCTGCGGATTGGTGATCTTGCGGGAAATACCGCCGCCGCGCGCCGTGTTTGGCATCAGCACAGTGTAGCGGCCGGCGAGCGAGAGATAAGTCGTCAGCGCCGCTCCCTTGTTGCCGCGCTCCTCTTTGACGACCTGCACCAGGATCACTTGCCGCCGCTTGATGACTTCCTGGATCTTGTAGCTGCGCGGGCGCCGGCGGGGGCGCGAGGGCAGCTCCTCGAGCGCATCCTCGCCCGAGCCGACCTGCTCGACGCGTTCCACATCCGCAGGCGTGCCGTTGCTCTCGATCTCCTGGACGCCTTCGCCACCGGCTGAAGCGCCGACGTTCTGCGCGTCCTCGTGCGCCTCGGACTCTGGAGCGTCGAACGTGTTTTCGTTTGCGGCGAAGCTCTCATCCTCGTTGGCCGCGCTTTCCGGCGCAACGATGCGGTCGTCCTCGGCGCCTGTGGCCTCCGCCATCGCGCGATGGCGGGCTTGGCTTGGATCGGAGTCCTCGCCCTCGGCACCAGGGTCGACGTCGACGTCGACCTCGACCTCGACCTCAATGGGGTCCTCGCCTGCTTGCGGTTGCTCACCGTCTTCATCCGGCTCAGCGCGTTTGCGGCGGGCGAGGGCCTCGGCGTGCGCGTCGACGGCAGCCTCCTCCTCGGCTTCCGCCGCTGCCTCCTCCTCGATGAGCGCTTGGCGGTCGGCCACGGGGATCTGGTAGTAGTCGGGATGGATTTCGTTAAAGGCGAGGAAGCCGTGCCGGTTGCCGCCGTACTCGACGAAGGCGGCCTGGAGGGACGGCTCAACGCGCGTCACCTTGGCCAAATAGATGTTGCCGCGTAGGAGTTTGCGCGCGGCCGATTCGAAATCGAACTCCTCTACCCGGCTTCCGCGAAGCACCACAACCCGGGTTTCCTCCGGATGGGTGGCATCAATAAGCATTTTGTTGTTGGACATGTGCGCCGATCCTTGGCGCGCCTGCGGGGCGGACTGCCGCTCCCGGCCACAAACCTGATAAAAGTGAGACCGGTGCCGACGAGAAGCCGCTCTCGGGCGCGCGCGTTTGTTTGATGGGAAGAACGAAGGGAAGGGATGATGGCTGAGGCACGCGGTCCCTTGGCATCGGACAGGGCCGAGTACGCCCCGCGGCGCTGATCCTTGCGCGCAGGGGCATCCAAGCGACACGTGCTCAAGTTGTGCATTCGTAACGACTTTCCGTTTGCTGGCGGGTGCGTCAATGGCACACCCGGCCGCTTTGCTCCTCTCAAAAGAGCACCGGGAAGCGCGATCGGTCCCACGTGCTCGACTGGTCTTTTCCTTTCCTTGGCGAACGAGGGGAGTGCTACTACTTGTGATTGCCAAAGTTTCAAGCAACCGCCGAACGCAGGGCAAATAGCTCGACCTAAGGGGAGATCGGAGCTGATGCAACCGAGCGCCCGACGACCACTCGATCGCCGTCTGCAGGAGACCCCGTTCCCGGCTTCGGCAGCGGCGACCGGCGCAAACGCCTGAGGCGACAGCCTCCACGAGGCATTCTTGCGGCGCACACGTATCCGGCCAAGGGGCACTCCGGCAGTAGCAGTTCAAATAACTACGGGTTCGCTGGGGGCCTTGCAAGCGTGTTATAAGTGCCGCGCGCCCGGATTTCCCGGCCAACACTCTGCAATTTGAGGGAAATTCGGCGAAGATTTCGTTAAATTCCCCACGCGAGAATGGGCTGCGGGCGCAAATAGGCAGAAGCTGAGGGGGTCAGCGAGGCATGCCGCGGGGCGGACGAATGCGCGCACTGGCAGCCCTTTTGGGGCTATGGGTGCTTGCCCTTCCCCAGGTCGGGGTGGGCGAGGAGGCAGCGCGTCTTCCCGCACAGGCTGTGCAGAGCGCCGGCGCCCCGCCCCTCTTGCGGCTGGCCCGGGCGCCAGCTCCCGGCAGCGTGCGCCGCAAGGGGAGCGTCATCGTGGCCGAGCGGGTGGAGCTGTCCGGCGGCCGGTCGCAAACGACCTTCATTCTCGACCTTTCGGCGGGTGTTCCGGCGGAGGTCTTCACGCTTGGTGACCCCTACCGGGTCGTCATCGACTTGCCGGACGTTAGTTTCCGACTGCCGGCGGGGACGGGCCAAGATGGACGCGGGTTGGTGTCGGCGTTTCGCTACGGTCTGCTCGCCGAAGGCAAGGCCCGCATCGTTCTCGACACGACACGGCCGGTGCTGATCAGCAAGGCGGAAATGACCGTGCGCAGCGGCCAGGCGGTGCGGCTGGCGATCGTGCTCGCCCCCACCACGGCCAAGCGGTTCGGCGCCGGAAGCGGGGGCAAGCGCTCAGCCAGAGCGCCGATGAAGCAGGAGCTCTACGAAGAGCCGGTCGAAAAGCCGAAAAACCGCATCAAGCCAGTGATCCTGATCGATGCCGGCCATGGGGGCGTCGACCCCGGCGCGCTCAGCCCCCACGGGCTCGCGGAGAAAACGGTGGTGCTTGCGGTCGCGCGCAAACTGAAGAGGAGCCTGGCCAAGAGCGGCCGCTACGACGTGCACATGACGCGTACGCGCGATGTTTTCGTGTCACTTGACCGGCGCCTGAAAATTTCGCGCAAGCTTGCCGCAGATTTGTTCATCTCCTTGCACGCCGATGCCATCGCCCAGAAGGTTTTCGCCAATAGCGTCCGCGGGGCCACCGTTTACACGCTTTCGGAACGGGCCTCCGACGAGGAGGCGCGCCTCATGGCGGAAAAGGAGAACGCCTCCGATGTCATCGCCGGGCTGGCAGCGGCAGAGCTGGAGGAGCAGGGGGAGGTGCGCAGCATTCTCATTGACCTGTTGAAGCGGGAGACGGCCAATTTCTCCGCCGACTTCTCCAACACGGTCATGAAGCGGCTGGGCAAGACCATCTCGCTGTCGCGCGATCCCCAGAGATCGGCGGCTTTCAAGGTGCTGAGACAGGCCGACACGCCCTCGGTCCTGATTGAGCTTGGCTATATGAGCCACAAGGACGACGAGAAATTGCTCAACTCCGCCTCCTGGCAGCAGCGCGTCGCCGCCGCCATCACGAGCGCGGTCGACTCGTATTTTGCTAAAAGAACGGCAAAGGCGCGTTGAGAGGCGTCGCTTCGGCCTCTCAACGTTATCTAAACCCCAGTGAGCGACGACTTGATGCCACAATCCATGCTAAGGTGCCCGCGTCGCGGCGGCGGCTTTTTTTCCTCGCGAAGGCCGGCCTTAAGGTATGCCCGACTAATGGAACGCAAGGGCTGATGCGCACCCCCGTCTACCCGTCTCCGCCTCCGCCCCCGTCGCGCAAGCGCAGGCGGCACAAGAGCCTGCTGTTGAGCTTCCTCGGCTTCGGCTTTGCGGCGGCCGTGGTGTCATTCCTCGCCGTCTCCGCAGTCGCCGGCTACATGCTGTGGAAAGTCTCCAAGGATCTTCCCGACTACGAGAGCCTGGCGAAGTACGAGCCGCCCGTGATGACGCGCATTCATGCCCACAACGGTGCGCTCATTGCCGAATACGCGCGCGAGCGGCGGATCTTTGTGCCGATCAACACGATCCCCAAGCGGGTGATCGCAGCGTTCCTGTCCGCGGAGGACAGCCGCTTTTACGAGCACGGCGGCCTCGACTTCCAAGGCATCGCCCGCGCCGTCTACAAGCTCGTCGAGGCGAAGATCCAAGGCAAGGCGCGCCGCGTCGAAGGGGCCTCGACCATCACCCAGCAGGTGGCGAAGAACTTCCTGCTGAGCAGCGATCGCACGATCGAGCGCAAGATCAAGGAGGCCATCCTCGCCATCCGCATCGAACGCGCTTTCCCCAAGGAGAAGATTCTCGAGCTCTATCTCAACGAGATCTACCTGGGAATTGGAACCTACGGCGTGGCGGCCGCGAGCCTGAGCTATTTCAACAAGGAGCTGCAGAACCTCACCATCGAGGAGGCCGCCTATCTGGCGGCATTGCCGAAGGCGCCCAACAACTACCACCCGTTCCGCAAGACCAAGGCGGCCATCGCCCGGCGCAACTGGATCCTCGACCAGATGCACGAGAATGGCTACATCACGGCCGAGGAGGCCGAGACCGCCAAGGCCAAGCCGCTCGGCGTCAACCTGCGCCCGACCGGCGCCCACATCTTCGCCGCCGAGTATTTCGCCGAGGAGGTGCGGCGCACGCTGCTCAATCGCTACGGCGAGGAGAAGCTTTACGGCGGCGGTCTTTCCGTGCGCACCACCCTTGACCCGGAGTTGCAGCGGATTGCGCGGCAGGCCCTGATCGGTGGCCTCGTGGCATTCGACCGCCGCAAGGGCTGGCGCGGGTCGGTGACGAAGATCGACGTTTCCGGCGATTGGGGGCCGGCGCTGGAAGCCGTCGACAGTCCCGCCGACATTCAGCCGTGGCGGCTAGGGGTCGTCCTGAAGGCGGATGCGAAAAAGGCGATCGTCGGATTGCGGCCCGAAAAGCAGCAGGACGGCTCTCTCGTCGACAAGCGCGAGGCGGTGGAGCTGGCCTACGACGAGGTCAAGTGGGCAAAGTCGGCCACCAAGAAAACGGTGCCCAAGTCCGTCACCGATGTGCTCGCCGTCGGCGACGTGATCTACGTCGCGCCGGAGGATCCCAAGGACCCCGGCGGCGTGTGGTCGCTCATGCAAATCCCGCAGGTGGGCGGCGGCATCGTCGCGCTCGATCCCAACACGGGCCGCGTGCTGGCGGACGTGGGCGGGTTCTCCTTCGACCTGAGCCAGTTCGACCGCGCCATCCAGGCGCGGCGCCAGCCCGGCTCGTCCTTCAAGCCGTTCGTCTATTCGGCCGCCCTCGACAACGGCTATAAACCGACGTCGATCGTGCTGGATGCGCCCATCGAGATCGACCAGGGCCCCGGCCAGGACATCTGGCGGCCCGAGAACTACGAGAAGGAGCACTCCGCCGGCCCCTCGACCCTGCGCTTCGGCGTGGAGCACTCGCGCAATCAGATGACGGTGCGGCTCGCGCAGGATCTCGGCATGCCGCTGATCATCGAGTATGCCAAGCGCTTCGGCATCTATGAGGATTTACTGCCGGTGTTGTCCATGTCGCTCGGCGCCGGCGAGACGACGCTGCTGCGTCTGGCGACCGGCTATTGCATGCTCGCCAACGGCGGCCATCAGGTGAACGCAACCCTCATCGACCGCATCCAGGACCGCTGGGGCCGCACGGTGTGGCGCCACGATAAGCGGGTTTGCGAGGGATGCAAGGCCGACGCGTGGAGGGGCCAGGACGAGCCGGTGGTGCTCGATGACAGGAAGCAGATCGTCGACCCGCACACGGCCTACCAGATGACCTCCATCCTCGAAGGCGTCATCCAGCGCGGAACGGGAAAATCGCTGAAGGTGCTGGGACGGCCGCTTGCGGGAAAGACGGGCACGACGAATGAGGAGAAGGACGCCTGGTTCATCGGCTATTCGCCCGATTTGGTGGTCGGCGTGTTCGTCGGCTACGACACGCCCGAGCCGATGGGCAAGGGGCAGACGGGCGGCCGCGTCGCCGCGCCCATTTTCGGCTCGTTCATGAAGCAGGCGCTGGCCGACACGCCGCCGGCGCCGTTCCGCATTCCGCCAGGCATCAAGCTCGTCCGCGTCGACCTGCGCACGGGCCTGCGCGCCTCCGCCGACGATCCCAACAGCATCATGGAAGCCTTCAAGCCCGGCGAGGAGCCCGACGACGCCTACTCGGTGATCGGCTTCACGGGCACCGCCAACGAGGTCCCCACCGACGATTCCTATTATCGGCCCGCGCCCAGGCAGAGCCCCACGTTCGGATCCGGGCGCGGCGGCCTCTGGTAGAGTAGGACGCGGCGCGACGACGGCCTCTTCGTTTACAGCGGCGCAATCACCCACTATATCACTCGCTCAGATTCCAAAAATCACGCAACTCCCGGAGGCAGCCATGCGTGCCGAACCGCAAAAGCTCGTCGATTCCATCAAGGAGGCCCTCGTTCTCCTGCGGAGGCATCTTTGACTGGGACTCAGCGCAGGCGCGGCTCGCCGAACTCAACAAGCGGGCCGAGGATCCCAGGCTGTGGAACGACCCGAAGGGCGCCCAGAAAGTCATGCGCCAGCGCCAGCAGCTGGAGCGCTCGATCAACGCTTATCAGCGGCTCGAACGTGAGCTCGACGACAGCGTCACGCTGATCGAGCTGGGCGAGGCGGAGGACGACGCCGCGAGTGTTGCCGAGGGCGAGGCGCACCTCAAAAAGCTCGATGAGGAGGCGCAGCGCAAAAGCGTCGAGGCGCTGCTCTCGGGCGAGGCCGACGCCAACGACACCTACCTTGAGGTTCACGCCGGCGCCGGCGGCACCGAGAGCCAGGACTGGGCCTCCATGCTCGCGCGCATGTACATGCGCTGGGCGGAGGAGCGCGGCTACAAGGTCGCCGTGATCGAGGAGAGCCCGGGCGAGGAGGCCGGCCTCAAGTCGGTGACGCTGGAGATCAAGGGCGAGGACGCCTACGGCTGGCTCAAGACGGAGTCGGGCGTGCACCGGCTGGTGCGCATATCGCCTTATGACGCCAACGCGCGCCGGCACACGAGCTTTGCCAGCGTGTGGGTGTACCCCGTCGTCGACGAGGACATCGACATTGACATCAAGGAGAGCGACTGCCGCATCGACACCTATCGATCGTCAGGCGCCGGCGGCCAGCACGTCAACACGACGGATTCGGCGGTGCGCATCACGCACATCCCCACCGGCATCGCGGTGGCGAGCCAGCAGGAGCGCTCCCAGATCAAGAACCGGGCGATCGCCAGGGCGATGCTGAAATCGCGCCTTTATGATCTCGAACTCAAGAAGCGCGAGGAGAAGGCGAGCGCGGAGGCTGCCGGCAAGACCGAGATCGGCTGGGGCCACCAGATCCGCTCCTACGTTCTGCAGCCCTATCAGCTCGTAAAAGATCTGCGCACGGGTGCGCAAAGCACCAATCCGACGGCGGTGCTCGACGGCGAGATCGATCCCTTCATCGAGAGCGCCTTAGCGCAGCGCATCAAGGGCGGCGGGCCGGCGGTGGTGGAGGATTTGGAGTAGGCACCTTCCCACGCATCTCTCCGCTCAATGAGCCGTGCAAGGCGGACTTGAGATGCATCAAGGCCGCGGTTGCGCTTTCCGGCAAGATATCGAGGTGCTCGGCATCTCCTCTGCGCAGCGTCGCCGAGCGCTGATTTCATGTGCGCGCTCAGCGCCTTGATTTGCATGTTCCCCGATTGCAGAAGGAGTTCGCTCCATGAACCAGTGTCAACCCGTCGCTCTCGGCCTCGCCATCGGCGCCCTTTGGACCACCTATGTGTTCGGCCTGGCAATCATCGCGATGTTCGGCTGGGGCAACGCCCTCCTCGAGAGTCTGGCGTCGCTCTACATCGGCTATGACGCGTCAATTATCGGAGCGATTATCGGCGCGATCTGGGCGTTCATCGACGGCTTCATCGCCGGATTTGTGATCGGCTGGGTCTATAACGCCGTCGCCAAATAGCCAGTTGCGGCCATCCCTGACGTCGGCGCGTGGCACGCGAGTGTCGCAGGCCCCAGTCTTGAGATGCATCGGGGCCACGTTTACGCGACCCGGCAAGATGCCGGGGCGGCTGGGAGCCGTCCCGCGTTCGAGGGGGGCGCCGGTCTGCGTCTGTGCGAGCATTGACGCAGCGCCCATGGTCCTCCGCATCGCGCGCCCGGCTTTTCGTCCTGGCGGCGGCAGGGCTCGTCGTTTTCGGCTCCACGCTCGTTGTGTCGTTCATGACCTACAACGAGCGCCGCGAGGATAGCGGCGGATCGACGGCATAAAAGACTCCGTCGCGCCCGCCCGTCTGCCCCCCGTTTTTGCAGCCGGCAGGTGAGCGCCGGATGCTGCGCCGGCGCTGCCGGGTGCAATGTGATGCGCATGCGCAACACTAGCAGCAGCAGTTGGTCTGTTCGCCGACGGAACGGGCACGGGCCGCCGTTACCAGGCTGACGTCGCTAGCACGCCAACAAAAGGCAACATCGGACAATGAAAAGTCGCTTTTGCATGGCCGCTTTGCTGGGTGCGATGGCGTTCGGTGGGGCAAGTGCTGCTATGTCCCACGGATCTTTAACGTCGGCACCTAACCTTCAGGGAGAACTCGCATGACTCGTGCTCTACTCGGATGCGCTGCTGTTTGCCTCATGGCGGTTTCAGCGTTCGCCGCGGATCCTAAGATCGAGTCCGCCGTCAAGGTCTTCAAACAGACGGGAGAAGATCCTGCGAAGGTGAAGATCTATTGCGCCATGAGCGACGTCACGGAGGCTGCCGGCGATAAGGAAGATCCGGCGACCGATGCCAAAGTTGACGACTTCCTCACGCAGCTCGGGCCGGATTTTGAAACGGCGTGGGACACTGCTGATGAAGCGAAAGAAGGTTCGCCCGACGCAAAGATGATTGAGACGGCGCTCGACGAGCTCGGGAGCAAATGTCCCGAGGACGACAAGCAGTAACAATTTGACGATTTGGGGAGGTCATGGCCTCTCTGCCACCACGGGCAGCTTTTCGATTGCCCTCAAGCCTGGTCGCCGGCGCCAGGCGCGGCCAGCGTTTGAACAGCGCTTCAAGTGCGCACTTGCCCTCGATGCGTGCGAGCTGATGGCCCAAGCAGAAATGGATGCCGGTGCCGAAAGCAATGTGCCGGTTGGGCTTGCGCGCTAGATCGAGGTTTTCAGGGTGCTCGTTGGCCGCCGGGTCCATGTTGGCGCCGGCGAGCACGGCCATGATCTTATCGCCCTTCTTGAGCTGCACGCCGTCGAGCGTGATGTTCTTGCGCACGAAGCGCGGCTTGGAGAACTGCACCGGCGACAGGAAGCGCAAAAACTCCTCGATCGCCAGATCGGCGCGGCTCTCGTCTTCCATGAGCCAAGCGCGCAGCTCAGGGTTCTTCAAAAGCTCGAACGCCGAGCCGCTGATGAGATGCGTCGTTGTCTCGTGCCCGGCGAAGAGAAGCAGGAACACCATGGCGACGATCTCCTCGCCGCTGATATCGGCGCCTTCTTTTTCGACGCGGACGAGCTCGGCGATCAGCCCTTCACCGCCGCTCTCGCGCGCGGCTTCGATCTGCCGCGTCAGATAGCGCTTAATCGCCGCGATGCCGGGCAGCATGCGCAGGATGCCGAGGAGGCCGGTGACATTGGTGGCGCCGTCCGCCCATCTCATGAATTTTGCCCGGTCGGCGGCGGGCAAACCGAGTAGCTCGCAGATGACCGACAGCGGCAGCTTGCGCGCATAGCGAGCGACCAGATCGGCGGGACTGCCGTCCGCAAAGAGTTCATCGGCCAGTTCATCAGCGATTGCACGGATGCGCGGCTCCATGTCGAGGACGGCGCGGCGGCGGAACGCTTCGTCGACGATCGAGCGCAGGCGTGAATGGTCCGGCTCGTCGAACGTCAGCATGTTGTTGGCGAGCGCGCGCAGGAAACCCGGCATCCACCACTGGAGTCCGGCGAGGCCGCCGCTGTCCTTGCGCAAAGTGAACGTCGCGCTCTCCTTGAGGACACGGCCGGCCATCTCCTGAGTTGTCGTCATCCAGACCGTGCCGATGATCGGCAGGCGGACTTGGACCAGCGGACCCAATGTCCTGAGCCTTGTCAACGCGGCGGCGGGGTTGCGGAGAAAGTCCTGGGTGGTGAAGTCCACATGCAGGGTCATGAGGGATCCTTGCGCTGGCGCCGACGATTGCGGTCGGCGTCTGTGATTGCAAGAGCTGCCAGCGTCACTTGCCGAAACCAACGGGCGGCGCCCTCATCGCGACGGCTGCCAGGCCGGCCACCGGGATCGCCAGGCACCAGAACGAGAAGAAGAGATAGCCGTAGGCGCCGACGATCACTCCGGCGCTGAACGCGAGAATGATCGGCGCGGTGCGCTCAAAGCGGTCTCTAGCCGCGTCGCTGAGGCCGGGCACGCCGCGCCGCATGTCGACAAAATCGACGGAAGCTTGCGTCAGGTTGATCGTCATCACCGTGGTCGGCGAGTGGCGCGGGAAGATCAAACGGCAGATGGCGTTCTGCACGGCCATTGCCGCGACGCCAAGCTGCGCGGCGACGACCGAGCCGACGGCGACCGGGTCGGTGATGGGCGAGGCGGCAAGCCCGACCAGCATGCAGCCCGTTAGCGCGGCGATCTCCAACAGCAGACAGCCGCGGAATGCCGAGCGCCCCCTGTGCTCGAAGCGCAGCACGAGGAGGCGGGTGAGCATTATGACGATGACGAAAACCGGCAGTGCGATCAGCTCTGCGATGAGGCGCAGGGAATGGTCGACGATCTCCTTGCCGATGACCACGAAGTTGCCGGTGAAGTGCGAGGTGAACAACCCGAACAGCGCGACGAACCCGACAACGTCGACGATGCCGGCGATGAAGGCGAGCGTGACCGTGAAGCGCAACGCGCGCCCCAGCGGATTGAGCGGCACCTCGATACTCGCCATTGCGGTCTCCCATGGGCACGAGGATGGGCATGAGGATGCGTCCGGGCCGAGCCGTCCGGTGCACCCGCCGGATGCTGACCGGGTATAGCCAGCGGGGGCGGCAGCGCAAGCAGGATTGGCAAGGACTTACGGGCAGATTGTGCGCAAAAGGAAGATGCGGTCCGGACCGGAGCGCACCCCGCCACGGCAAAAGAGCAAAGGTCAATGCTTGCTCTTTGGATTGATCTTGCGCAAACTTCAGGGGAGGGGCAGTTGTAAATTTAGCCAATTCGAGAAGTCAATCGCGTGAGGCAATGGTGCACAAACGTCAGTCCCCGATTTCGCTGACAGCCAGCGGCACGCTCGCGGTCCTGTTCTGTCTCGGCGGTGCGAGCGGCGCGGCGGCGCAGTCCTACTACGACATGTCGTGCGACCAGCTTTGGTACCAGCGCAACGCGATCTATGCCGCCAAGGGATATTGCTTCAAGACGGCCCGCGCCCAGCAGGTGTTCGGCCCGCGCTGCTACCCGCCCTATGGGTCGTTGACGTCGGCGGAGGAAAGTCAGGTCAGTCAGATCCGGCAGGCGGAGGCCGCCAAGGGCTGCTCAGACCCTGCGCCCGCCCCTGGGCTCGCCCCTGCGCCGGCTCCCGCCCCCGGCGGTGGCAGCTGCTATGACCTCTGGTACCAGCGCAATGCGATCTATGCCGCCAAGGGGTACTGCTTCAAGACCGCCCGCGCCCGCCAGGTGTTCGGTCCGCGCTGCTATCCGCCTTACGGGCAATTGTCCGCCGCAGAAAGCCAGCAAGTCGCGGCAATCCAGCAGTTGGAGCGGGCCCAGGGCTGCCAGTAGCCGCTCCCGAGGCAAAGTGGAAAAAAGCCGAGCTCGAGGGATGTGCCGGGGGCGCAGGCTGTGCGAATCGCCGCGCGTATGCGAGCCCTCTCGCGTCCTTTGAATAACTTTGCGCTTATGCGCGGCGAGGCCCAGCACCTGAAATTTGAGCGGCAAGCCGCGTTCGTGGGCGCGCGAATGTGCCAAGTGCTGATGCGTCGCGATTCTTCGGAGTGAGCAAATGACCATGGGCTCGAGCCGATACGTCTCGGCATTGCACGAGGTGGTGCTGTTTGCGATCTCGCTCTCCCTCGTCGCTCTTGTCGGCATCTCGGTTGCGGGCAGCGCCAGCGTGCTCTTTCTCGCCGTTATCGCCTCGGCCGGCATTGCAACCGCGTTCATCCGTTGGCTCTTCCCGGAAGCACCCTTTTTCTCCCTCACCTTCGCAAATCTGATCGCGCTCTATGCCTCGATCTTCTTCTTCTTCATGGAGCAGCTGTTCGGTCGCATCGGACCGTCAATATCCGGCCTCGGTTTCAGCCTCCCCATCCTGCTCTTTCTCATCGGCTGCTGGCTGCGCCGCGCCGACGTGCAGGCGGTCGTCGACAATCCGGACCTGCGCGGCGGACGCCGGCTCTACCGGGCCCTTTTGTGGCTCTTGCCCGTATTTCTGGTGGGCGCCTGCGTCTTCGTGCTGTCGCTGTTCAATGCGCCGCTCGTCAACAACAACGCGGCGTTTGTTGCCGCCATGCTGCTGATCGGCCTGATCGTTCTGGCCGTCAGCCGCAGCGTCGCGATCTTCCTGGTGGACGCCGGTCTGCTGTTTGAGGAATTCTTCCAGCGCATGTCGCGACTGGCGGTGCCGGCCTTCGCGTTCCTGACGTTCTACTCCCTGCTCGTCATCGTATTCGCGTCGGTCTATTGCATCATGTCGCAGTACTCGCCCGAGCTGCGCTTTCGTGTCGCCAACATAGCGCGCACCATCACCTACTCTGAGGCGATCCACCTGTCGATTGCGACGATCAGCACGGTCGGGTACGGCGACATCGTGCCATCGAGCAATGCCGCCCGCGTGCTGACCTCGATCGAGGTGATCTGCGGCGTGCTCTTGTTGCTGTTCGGCGTGTCGGAGCTGCTCGAGTACACGCGCGAGCACCGACGCGAGCACCCGGGGGAGGATCGTAGGAAGCTGTAGCCATTGCCTTTGCCGATGTTGCCAAGCCCTGGCAACGGTGTCAGACCCTCCGGGTTTGACAGCGAAGGCGGCGATCGGCTGGGCATGGCACACGGCAAAGGACCTCAAGCTGGTCGGAAGGATGTCGGACCCGAGGGGCCTGGCGCCAGCGACCGGCTGCAGCTCATAGAGACCGCCGGCTTCGCCGACTACGCGCTCCTCGACTCAGGCGCGGGGCGCAAGCTGGAGCGCTTCGGCAAAATCGTTGTCGACCGCCCCGAGCCGCAGGCCATGTGGGCCCCGCGGCTCGGCAAAGGCGACTGGGACATGGCGCATGCGGTGTTCTCCGGCAGCGAGGACGAAGGCGACAAAGGCCGCTGGCGCATCGCCAAGCCAGTGCCGGAGAGCTGGCCCATCAAAGTGCGCGACGTGACCCTGCTTTGCCGACTGTCGGGCTTCCGGCACTTAGGCGTATTTCCCGAGCAGCTGCCGCATTGGGAATGGATGCTCGCGCGCTTGCGCGATATTCGCGATGAGCCCCCGCGCGTCTTGAACCTCTTTGCCTATACGGGGGCGGCGTCGCTGCTCGCGGCGGCGGCAGGCGCGCAGGTGACGCACGTCGATGCGTCGAAAAAGGCGATCGCCTGGGCCAAGGACAATCAGGCCGCTTCCAAGCTCGGCGCGGCGCCGATCCGCTGGCTGCTTGATGACGCGCAGAAATTCGTCGCGCGCGAGGTGCGCCGCGGCAAGACCTATGACCTCATCCTCGTTGATCCGCCGAAGTTCGGGCGCGGCCCCGACGGCGAGGTGTGGGATCTTTTCGAGCACTTGCCGGGGCTTCTGAAGGCGTGCGCGCGGCTGCTGGCACCGGGGCGCGCCGGCCTCGTCTTGACGATCTATGCGATCCGCGCCTCCGCGCTGGCGTTTGATCAACTCGCCCGCGAAGTGCTGGCGGAGCGAAGCGGGGATTTCCAGTCGGGCGAGCTGGCAATCCGCGAGGCGGACGGTCAGCGCGCGCTGCCCACCTCACTCTTCACGCGATGGGTATCCCATGGCGAATGATTGTTTTGACGCCGCGGCCTGCGCCGGGATGACGTTTGTAATTGGGCACAAGGACTCGACATATTCTCGCGTCATCGCGCTGAAGAGCGGGACCCACGCAAGTGCCCGCGTTGTCGACACCAGCGCTTCTCGCGCAGCGAGGCAGCGAGCTGCCTCTCTTTGGGGAGCCATCGCATGATGCCGGCGCCCAAGCCGATCACCAGCCTGCAGAACGAGCGCGTCAAGGCGATCCGTGCGCTTGAGATGCGCAAGGCGCGCAAGGAAACTGGCCTGTTCGTCGCCGAGGGCGCAGCGCTCCTTGTCACAGCGCGCGAGCACGGCTTTGCGCCACAGACGCTCGTCTACCGGGCCGGAACGGCGCAGAGCGGGATCGCCAAGGGGCTGGTGGCCTGGGCCCTTGGTGCGGGTGCCGAATGCCTGGAGGTGTCGGAGGCCGTCCTCGGCAAGCTCGCCTCCAAGGACAACCCCCAAAGCCTGCTCGCGGTGTTCCGCCAGCGCTGGGCCGAAGCGCCGGCGGCGGACAAAGCAGCGCGCGGCGCGGTCTGGCTGGCGCTGGAGGAGGTGCGCGATCCCGGCAACCTCGGCACCATCATCCGCACGGTGGATGCGGTCGGTGCGGCAGGCGTCATCCTGATCGGCACAAGCTGCGATCCCTATTCGCGCGAGTGCGTGCGCGCGACCATGGGCTCGGTGTTCGCGGTGCCGATGGTCAAGATGACGCGCGAGGCATTCCTTGCGTGGCGCAGCGGCTGGCGCGGGGACGTGGTCGGCACGCATCTTGAGGCGCACGAGGACTTCCGCACGGCAAGCTACCGCGCGCCCGTACTGGTCGTCATGGGCAGCGAAGGGCCGGGATTGTCGGAGCCGGTCGCCAAGGCGTGCACGCGGCTCGTCAAAATTCCCATGGCGGGCGGGCTCGATTCGCTCAATCTCGCGGTTGCGACGGCGCTGATTCTCTATCAAATCCGCGGCTCCCACCTTGCCCTGTGACAGATGCGCATTGAATACCACCGCACCCTGATCGCCGACCGCGTGCGCAACGAGGCGTTCCAACGCGCGCTCGCCGCCGTCATCAGCGCCGGCGAGACGACGGTTGCCGACATCGGCGCGGGCACCGGGCTGTTGGCGCTCATGGCGATGAAGCTCGGCGCGCGCGAGGTCTATCTGTACGAGGCGGCCGAAGTCGCCGACGTTGCAGCCAAGGTCCTGAAGGCCAACCGAGCGCGCAACTGCCACCTCATCCCGTACCGTTCAACCGAGATGGACAGTCCGCCCAAGGTCGACGTCGTCGTCTCCGAGACGCTCGGCAACTATCCTTTCGAGGAGCACATCATCGAGACCATGAACGACGCGCGCCGCCGCTTCCTGAAGGCGAAGGGCACGCTCATCCCGCGCCGGCTGGAGCAGTTTGCGGCCCCCGTCGTGACCGACCGCATTTATCGCGAGCTATGTGCCTGGGACGCGGTCGGCTTTGACATGACGGCGGCCAAGGCGATGAGCCTCAACAACATTTACGTGCGCGCGCTGGCGCCCAAGGATCTGTTAGAGGCGGGTGCGAGCGCCAAGGCGTGGGACGCGATCGACTTTGCCAAGGAGAACCGCGCCAGCCGCAAGGGCGCTGCTGCGTGGCGGCTTAGGGCACCTGCTACCATCTACGGCTTTGCCACCTGGTGGGTGGCCGATCTGGCGCCGGGCGTTGCGCTGTCGACCGCGCCGGGCGCGCCGCGTACCCATTGGGAGCAGCTCTATTTTCCGCTGCTGGCGCCGCTCAAGGGGAAAGCCGGCGAGACGATTGCGCTCGCCTTGCGCTCGCGCACGTCGCTGGAGGGAGGCACGCACCTCGCCTGGACAGCAACGCAGCGCGACGCCAAAGGGCGCGAGCTTGCACGCCAGGCCTTGAATCTGGACAAGGGCTTCCTGCCCTGAGCCGCCTCAGGGCTGCAGCAACAACGCCGTCGTGGCGATGATCGTGCCGCCGATGGCGAGCGTCGCCAGCCAGGCGGCAACATTGCGCAGACGCGCGCGATTGCGCTCGCGTTGCGCCTTGCCGAGCCATTCCGCCGAGCTCGGCGGCATGGTCCACGCCTCCTCGGCATCCTCGACGAGTTTCTCGATCCGTGCCAAGGCCGCATTCCGCGACGCTGACGTCGGCGGCGTTCCGACCTCGCTTGCCGCGCGCGAAGGGCGCGCGCTGGCGGCGGGTGCGGGCACCTTCTCGTTTGCTGCCGGCGACCCAAGCGACTCCTCGGCGTAGGCGGCTTCGACGTGCGCCAACCGGCCCATGAGCGGTCGGTGCTGCATCGCCCTGGCGATTTCCTCGACCAGGTGGCTCTGAGGCTCGTCAGCTTGCTTCAGCTTGGCTTGTGAGCCCATCGCGGCGCTGTTCCCTGCTAATTCGGTTCCGGGTCGGCAAACGCCGCTCACGACGGCTTCGCCCAGGGCACGCACGAGAGAGCGGCGAGGCGGGTTGTGAGCGAAACGACACTGATTCTGATTTTGGCGCCCGTCGCTGCTGACGGGCCCACGAGACTCTGGCGGCGACGCAACGGACACGTCCCAGACGGGAGCGGCGGGAGCACGCATGACGCACCTCTACTGAGTGCAGGGCCGTGCTCTGCCTTGTCATCCAGGCCCCAAACAGGCTGGCGGCCGCCGCACTCGGACTCTAAAAGAACCTAAAGTGATGGCCGCAACGTGGCAATCGTGCGCGTATGCATCTTTACCTTTGGGGAGGTCGTGGCATGCTGGTGCTGGTGATCGGGTTGGTGGTGTTTTTTGCGATCCATTTGGTGCCGGCCAACGGGGAATTGCGCAACGGTCTGGTCGCCCGATTCGGCGAGACCGGATACAAGGCGATCTTCTCGATTGTGTCATTGATCGGTCTGGTGCTGATCGTTCTCGGTTTCGCCAAGCTGCAGATGCACCCCGGCAAGAACCCGCAGCTGTGGTACCCCCCGGTGTGGACCCGGCACATCGCGGTCGTGCTGATGCTGCCGGCGATGATCGCGCTCGTTGCCGCCTATGTCCCCTCGCGCATCCACACCGCCCTCAAGCACCCGATGCTTGTTGCCATCAAGTTGTGGGCCTTAGCCCACCTCCTCGCTAACGGCGATCTCGGCTCGCTCGTTTTGTTCGGCAGCTTTCTCGCCTTCGCCGTCTATGATCGCATCTCGGTCAAAGGACGGGGCGCGCTGGGGCCGCTCGGAACCAAGACCGGCCCCTGGGCCAACGACGTCATTGTGCTCGTGCTCGGGACCGGGCTCTACGTCGTCTTCCTCTTGTGGTTGCACCAATACCTGATGGGCGTGTCGCCTCTGTCATGAGCACGGCTGCGCGCGGGCGGCTGATCGGCATCGCGGTGCGGGTGGCGCACCGGGCGCCCATGCAGACGCGCGACGGTGCGCTCGTTGCCGCCGGCGGCGGGATCGAGGGTGACTACAAGGGCGCCAAGCATCCCTGCCGCGGCGTCACGATGCTCGCGCGCGAGGCGTGGGAGGCGGCGCTTGCCGAGTTCGGCGCGCCCCCGCAGGCGTCGCTGTCGTGGACAGCGCGCCGGGCCAACCTGCTCGTCGCGGGTGTCGCGCTGCCAAAGGCGGTGGGCGGGATCGTGCGCATTGGCCCGGTCGTGATCGAGGTGACCTATCCGACGACGCCGTGCGTGCGCATGGACGAGGCCTATCCGGGACTCATGAAGGCGCTTTACCCCGATTGGCGTGGAGGGATCACCGCCCGCGTCGTCGAAGGCGGACGCATCGCGCTCGGCGATCCTGTCGAGGTTGTCGTTGCGCCGCCAGCGCGCAAGATCACGCTGCCGGGTTGAGATTGCGCCTGCGCTTAGTCCGTTCGGCGGTCTGCGTCATTTTCTTGGTGACGCCGGGCGCGCCAGGGCTCGACGATGAACTCCGTGCGCTTGCTCGACTCGCGGCTCAAACCGTAGTCGGAGACGATGAAGGACGAGCCCGGCTTCATGAGCTCTGCGAGCCGCTCCCGCGTGGCTTGCGGGATCTCGATGCGCTCCAGCGCGCGCGCGGGATCGGCATCGGGTCCGGCCCGCGGCACGTACTCCTCGTCCGCATGCCGCCTGCGCCGCCTGCGGGTTTGCGGCCGCGAATCCTCGGCGGGTGGCTTGACCGTTGTGACGGTCCAGCGCAGCGCCTTTTCGCCCTCGGTGAAGGCGGTCGCCGTGAACACGTGGGTGCCGAGCGGGCGATCGGGGTCAGTAATCTTCACCGGCACGTTGATGACCCGCTCGAATCCGAGCTTTGCAATGAGCCGGCCGGTCTTGCCGGAAACGAAGATGGAGACGGGATAGTCCTTGCGCGCCTCGATCGTCTCGGCGGCGGCGAGCGCGGCCTTCGCGTCGTCAACCTCTTGCTCGGCTTTCTTGGCGTCTTCGACCGCGGTGTGACGCACTTTCTCGGCCGCTTCGGCGGCGGCGACCGCCTTGGTGATTGCGTCCGCCTGCTTGTCTGCGCGTCTCTGCGCCGCCTTGGCGGCTTCCCAGAGATCGAGGACCTTCGCCTCCTCGGCGAGTTCGTTCTCCGATTCCTTCTCGAGCGCCTCCTTGTCGAGCGTCTTGATGTCGACCTTGGATTTCTTGCGCATGAGCCCGGCAAACTCGCGCTCGGCCGCCTTGGCGGATCTCTTGGCCTTGCGCGCCGCGTAGGCGAGCTGCTTAGCCTCTTTGCGTGCCTTGTGGACCTCGTCCTTGGCCTTGCGCGCAAGATCCCCGGTGATCTGGACGTGCTCCTTCGCGTTCGTCTTTCCGGCTTCCGCCACCTTGATGGCTGCAGCGAGCTCCTGCGTCTGGGCAGCCCGTTGTGCGGCCGCTACCTCGCGAGTGCGCGGCTTGTCGCTCGTGGCTGCCTCGGCAGGCGTCACCCCGACGATCTTGGAGAAATCCTCTTTGGTGGCCGAAGCCCGCTCGGGAGCATTGTTGCGCGCCAAGTCGGCGGGCGGCAGGGGTGCGATGAGGCGCGCACTATGGAATTCCTTGGGCGAGAGATCCTCGTCGCTGATGACGACGCGAGCCCCGACATCGGTAATGCCGAACAGGCTGCGCGCGAAGCTGTAGGGCAGGCGGATGCAGCCGTGCGAGGCCGGATGGCCCGGCACGACGCCGGCGTGCATGGCCACGCCCGAGTTCGTGACGCGTTGCATGAACGGCATCGGTGCCCCGCCGTACAGGTTGGAGTAGTGGTAGCGGTTCTTCTCGAGCAAGCTGAAGATGCCGCTGGGTGTCTCCAACCCCCGCATGCCGCTGGAGATGGGCGACGTTGCTATCTTCTTCGCACCGTCATAGACGGTGACGGTCTGCCGTCCCAGCGAGACAACGAGCAGGAGCGCGCCTTCGGGTTTGGGAAGCTTGGCCGTCGGTTTCTCGTCCTTCGGCTCGACGTAGCGCCGGACGCGCGGCTGCCGCCGGGGTCTTTGGTTCCACGAGGAGGGGCCTTCCCAGCCGCCCCAGGGGAAGAACTGAGCCTGGGCGACGTCGGTTGCGCCCGCAGCGAGGAGCATAGAGGCGGCCAGCGCCGCCGCGGTGAGGCCCCTGCCGGCGAAGCCGGTCTGCGTTTTCCTGAAAGTTTGCAAGTGAGCACCCGCCCGAGCTGAGACTGTCTCTGAAGAAAGCACCATATATGCTGGTTTTAACCCTAAATCTTCGTTAGCAGGGGGGACCGAAGTCGGAGCCGAGTCTTGATGAGCATCCAGACAGCCGATGTAAACACCGTCCGCTGGTCGATTCCAGTGTTTCCCGCGCTGCTACGGCGGACGCGGGCCAAGTAACCAAGTATAGTTGCCATTATGTCCGTTCACAGCTCGCGCATGCGCCTGATGGCGCCCGACATCACCGCCATGAAGGGGCAGGGCCCCATCGTGGCGCTGACGGCCTACCACGCCCACACCGCGGCAATCGCCGACCGCTACTGCGACTTTCTGCTGGTGGGCGACAGCCTCGGCATGGTGATGCACGGCTATGAGACGACGGTGCCGGTGCCGCTGGAATTGATGATCATGCACGGCCGCGCGGTGGTGCGCGGCGCCAAGCGGGCGCTCGTCGTCGTCGATCTGCCGTTCGGCTCCTATGAGGAAAGCCCGGCGGTTGCCTTTCGCAACTCGGCCCGCGTGATGAAGGAGACCGATTGCGGGGCGGTTAAGATTGAGGGCGGGCGGCGCATGGCGGAGACGATCCATTATCTGGTCGAGCGCGGCATTCCCGTTATGTCGCATATCGGACTAACGCCGCAGTCGGTGAACGTCATCGGCGGGTACAAGGCGCAGGGACGCCGCCAGGAGCAGTGGGCCGCGATCGAGGAGGATGCCAAGCAGGTTGCCGAGGCCGGCGCGTTTGCAGTTGTGCTGGAAGCGATAACTCAGCCGCTTGCCGCGCGCATCACGGCGGCGATCGACATTCCCACCATTGGCATCGGAGCCTCGCAATCGTGCGACGGCCAGATCCTGGTGATGGAGGACATGCTGGGACTGAGCCCGCGGGTGCCAAGGTTCGTGAAGAAGTTCGGCAAGGTCGGCGAGGCGATCGAGGGCGCCATCCGCTCCTATGCCGAGGACGTGCGCGCGCGCGCCTTTCCCACGCCCGAGCACACCTATGCCATGAAGGGTGCCCTCAAGGGCGCCGTGAAGGGCAGGGGCGGCCGTGGGGCCGAGCGCACGAGCCCCGCCGAGCTCAAAGCCACGAAAAAGCCGAAAACCCCCAGCAGCAAGGCATGAGAGGACGGGTGCCGGCCAATCGTGAGAGAGCTTGGCCGCTCAATAACTCGCGCGAGGGATGGTGTCGGCTATTTATGCTGGGGTCCAGATGCCCGCGGGCGGATCTCTGATAAGAAAAGCGCCAAAATTCAGGGGCTGAAACCGGCATGGCAAACCAGGACGACGGCTTTCTTCGCGAGGTCGAGGAAGAGCTGAGGCGCGAGCGCCTCGAAAAGATCTGGAAACAGTACGGGACCTACATCCTTGCCGCGGCCGCGCTCGTCGTCTTCGGCGTGCTCGGCTACAAGTATGTTGAGAGCCAACGCATTGCCGCCGCGCAAAAGACCGGCGCGCGCTACGAGGATGCGATGGCGCTGGCCGCCGACGGTAAGGAAGGCAGTGCGGCCAAGGAATTCGAGATCATTGCGGCCGAGGGCACCGGCGGCTATCCGGCGCTGGCACGGCTGCAAGCCGCCGGCGCGCTTCTGAAAGACGGCAAGAAGGTCGAGGCGCTTGCCGCCTACGAGGCACTAGCCAATGAGGCTGGCGCCGATGAGCTGCTGCGCGAGTACGCGGCATTGCAGGCCGCGGCCGTCCGGATCGGCGAGGCCGACTTTACGGAGATGCAGAATCGGCTCACCCCTCTGATGGGCGATGAGCAGCCATGGCGCTACAGCGCGCGTGAGCTGTTGGGCCTGGCAGCATTCAAGGCCGGCGATGCCAAGCAAGCGCGCGAGTACCTGACGCCGTTGCTGGTGGATCAAAAGACGCCGCAGAGCATTGCCGACCGGGCAAAGATCGTGCTGGCGGAGATCGCAGCGGCCGAGATCGCCACGAAGGCGAGCAATGAGCCGCCGGCGGCGCCTCCGGCGGCAACCGCGGCCGAAACCGCACCGGCGAAAAGTGCGCCGTCTGCGACCAAGAAGGAGTAGAGGGAGCGCAGATGAAGAGTGGGACATGGGGGATCAGCCTGGTCGGCGGGAGCCTGCTTGCTCTTGGCCTCTCAGGCTGCGCCGATGGCCCAACCTTGCCCAAGCTTGCCGACCTCAACCCGTTCGCCGAGAAAGTCGTGCCGCTGCCCGGCAAGCGCATACCGGTGATGCAATCGAATAACGTGGTCACCGGTGAGCTTGCCGACGCCAGCACGCCCATCATTTTGCCGCCACCGCGCTTAAACGAGAACTGGGCGCAACCCGGCGGCGAGGCCAACAACGCACCGGGCCACCTCGCCTTCGACGGCGCTGCGCACGAGCTGTGGACGGCCAGCGCCGGTTCCGGCTCAAGCAGCGGCGGCCGCGTCACGGCGAGCCCCATCGTTTACGCGGACCGTATCTACACGCTCGATGCCGAAGGCAACGTGAGCGCCTTTTCTGCGTCGGGCGGATCGGCCGTCTGGCGCGTGGCGCTAAAGCCTGAGCGGGAGAATGCGTCCGGCAGCATGTTCTCGTTGTCGCTCGGCAGCAATAACGCGGCGGGGGGATACGGCGGCGGTCTGGCGGTCGACAACGGCCGCCTTTATGCGGCGACGGGTTTCGGCAACGTGGTCGCCATCGACCCGCAATCTGGAAAGAAGCTCTGGGAGAAGCAGCTGGAGGCGCCCATACGCGCTTCCCCGACGGCGGCCGGCGATCGGGTGTTCGTCGTCACGCTCGACGGCAGGTTCTTTTGTCTGGCGGGCGCCGACGGCGGCGAGCTGTGGTCGGTGCGCGGCTTGCCGCAGCAGGCAAGCCTCATCAGCAACGTGAGTCCGGCCGTCGAGGGAGAGATCGTGGTCGTGCCCTATCCTTCCGGCGATCTCGTTGCGTTGAACGTCGCCGACGGCACGGCAGTGTGGTCGGAAAGCCTGTCGCGCACGCGCACGACCTCGCAGCTGACCTCCATGAGCGATGCCGCGCGCCCGGCGATCGATCACGGCACGGTATTCGCCATCGGTCACGCCGGCCGCATGATCGCCACGCAATCGAAGTCCGGCGAGCGGCTTTGGTCGCTCAATGTGCCGAGCACGCAGCAGCCCTGGGTGGCCGGCGACAGCGTCTTCGTCGTCGACACATCGGGGCAGTTGCTCGCCATCTCCAGGACGGACGGCAAGGTGCAGTGGACGACCAAGCTTCCCGACATCACCAGCTGGTCGGGACCGACACTCGCGGGCGGCACCCTTTGGCTCGCCTCGGCGAAGGGCACGCTGTTGGGCGTCGATGCGGCGACGGGGCGCACGATTAGCCAGAAGGAGCTTGGCAGCCCCGTCTACATTGCGCCCGTGGTCGCCCAGGGCCGGATGTACATCCTAACCGACGACGCCAAGCTGATCGCGCTCAATTAGGCGTGCTGGGCGCGCACACAATGCGCTGGCGCGGTAGCGATTTGCTCATGGGCTAGACCTACCGTCGCGAAGCGGGATGCGCGATAAGGGCGCCTCCCAAGCAGCCGGCCCAACCGCACATGCCTGCCACGCCCGTCATCGCCATCATCGGCCGGCCCAACGTCGGCAAGTCGACGTTGTTCAATCGTCTGACCGGCAAGCGCACGGCGCTCGTGTCCGACATGCCCGGGCTGACGCGCGACCGGCGCCAAGAACATGCGGAGCTCGCCGGGCATATCGTAACGCTCGTCGATACGGCGGGTCTCGAAGAAGGAAAGCGCGACTCGATAGTTGAGCGCATGCGCCGCCAGACCGAAGCGGCCCTTGCCCAGGCCGACCTTGTGCTGTTCCTCATCGACGCGCGCGAGGGCGTGACGCCAAGCGACAAGGTGTTTTCCAGGCTGGTGCGCGCCTCGGGTCGTCCCGTCATCGTCGTTGCCAACAAGTGCGAGGGACGCAAAGGCGAAGAGGGTTTTTATGCGGCCTTCGAGCTGGGCTTCGGGGAGCCGGTCGCCATCTCGGCCGAGCACGGGGAAGGCATGGGCGAGCTCGTTGCCGACATGCTGGCGGCGCTGGGCTTGCGCCAAGAAAAGGAGGGCGCCGCGCCAATTGCGGAAGGAGAGGCCGGTGCCGAGCGGCCGATCCGCGTCGCCATCGTCGGCCGGCCCAATACGGGCAAGTCGACGCTGGTCAATGCCTACCTCGGCGAGGAGCGCATGATTACGGGACCCGAGCCGGGGCTGACGCGCGATGCCGTCGCGAGCGATCTTGTGTGGTCCGGCCGCAAGGTGCGCATCTATGACACCGCCGGCTTGCGCCGCAAAGCCAAGGTGACGGAAGTCGCAGAGAAGCTGAGCACGAGCGACGCGGTCCGCGCCATCCGCTTTGCCGAGGTCGTCGTGCTTCTTGTCGATGCGGAGCGTTCTTTCGAGCACCAGGACCTCACCATCGGCGATCTCGTGACGCAGGAGGGGCGTGCCCTCGCCATCGCCGTCAACAAGTGGGATCTCGTCGAGCACAAGCAGAGGACGCTCAAAGAGCTGCGCGCGATTGCAGACACCAGTTTGGCGCAGGTTCCCGGCGTCGCGCTCGTTCCCGTCTCCGCGCTCAGCGGCCACGGTTTGCAGCGGCTGACGAATGCCGTACTGGCGGCTTATGACGCCTGGAACCGCCGGGTGCCGACGCCCGATTTGAACGGCTGGCTTGCCGAGGCACTGTCGAGGCACGCCCCGCCCGCGGTGCGCGGACGGCGCATCAAGATCCGCTACATCACCCAGCCTTCGGCGCGCCCGCCGACGTTCGTTGCCTTTTGCTCGCGCCCTGAAGCGCTGCCCAAGTCGTACATTCGTTATTTGAGCAATAGCTTGCGCAAGACGTTCGATCTGCCGGGCGTGCCGCTGCGATTCAATCTGCGCAAGGGGGATAATCCTTACGCCAAGCACAAGCGGTGACGCGGCGCTTAAGCGTAGGAGGAAGGTGGCAGAAAATGCAGCGGACGGGAGCGGCGGCGAACCCGAAGATGCCGCCAGGCTCACCGCCCGCACGGACGACAGCCGCACGTCTGGCGCCGTTCCGGACCATCACAACTAGGGTGCGCATGCGCACGACGCAAGCGCTTTTTCGACTTGACGGCAGGCGGTCGCGTTCAATCATTTGATCTCGCACTGCAATGAGGAGCAAGCCCTTGCCGCAGGAAACATCCGAGCGCAAAACCGAGGTTCTCTTTTATCATTTGCAACGCCAGAGCCTTGAGAAGGTGTTGCCGAGCCTCGTCGAGAAAACGCTGGAGCGCGGCTGGCGCGCCGTGGTTCAGGCCGACTCGCAGGAGCGGCTTGCGGCCCTCGATCTGGCGCTGTGGATCTACAAGGAGGATAGTTTTCTGGCACACGGCAGCGCCAAGGACGGACACAGCGCCGACCAGCCCGTCTATTTGACGACAGGCGACGACACGCCGAACGGCGCGGGCGTGCGCTTCCTCGTCGACGGCGCCGAGACAGAGGATTTCACCGGCTTTGTGCGCCTCGTCTACATGTTCGACGGCAACGATGCCGATGCCGTGGCGCGCGCGCGCCAGCAGTGGACGCAGGCAAAGACTGCGGGCTGCCCCGTCACCTACTGGCAGCAGAGCGCCGCTGGAAAGTGGGAGAAAAAAGGCTGAGCCCGGCACGCCGAATACCGCCCGGGCTGCCGCGAAGCGCGGTCACATCGGCGCTAACGAAAGGTCGTCGATGAGCTTGATGACACGCAGGCGACTCTCGTGAACTACCGCCATGCTTATCACGCGGGCAACTTTGCGGACGTGCTCAAGCACGCCGCGCTCGCGCTCGTGATCGAGCACCTCAAATTGAAACCGACGCCGTTCCGCGTCATCGACACGCACGCGGGCGTCGGACTCTATGATCTCTCGGGCGAGGCCGCGACCAAGACCGGGGAATGGCGCGAGGGTATCGGCCGCATCTTGAGCGCCGAGCTGCCGCCGGTCGCCGCCGCGGCGCTGGCGCCCTACCTCGGCGTGGTGCGTGCGCTCAACGGGGCGGGCGCGCTGACACGTTATCCGGGCAGCCCGCTGATTGCCCGCCGGCTGATGCGCGCGTGCGACCGTCTCGTCGTCAATGAGCTGCACCCTGAGGACCACGCCGCCTTGCAGCGGCAGTTCGCGCGCGATCCACAGACCAAGGTTCTGGCCCTCGACGGGTGGACCGCGCTCAAATCGCTGCTGCCGCCCAAGGAGCGCCGCGGCGTGGTGCTGGTCGACCCCGCCTATGAGCAGCCGGGCGAGCTCGCGCGTCTGGTGCAGGGATTGCAGGCGGCCGCGCGCCGCTTTGCGACCGGCACAATTCTGTTGTGGTATCCGATCAAGGATTTGCAAGGGGTCGGGCTGTTGCGCCGGCAGGTTGGTGGGCTCGGGCTTGCGAAGGCTCTGGCGGTCGAGCTCGTGATCGGCAGGGCTGACGATCCGCAACGCCTCAACGGGGCGGGGCTGATCGTCGTCAATCCTCCCTTTACGCTGCCTGAGAAGCTTGGCGCTCTCCTTCCCGAACTGGCGGGTGTTCTGGCGCAAGGCGAGGGCGCGACGTTCCTTATGGAAGAGCTCGTTGGTGCAGCACAAGCCCGATGACGGCGGCAAGGACGTGTTCGTGCACGTGACGGCCGTTGAGCAGTCGGCCACCAGCAATCTCGACGAGGGGATGCGCATCTCCTTCGAGACCGGGCCCGACAAGCGCGGCAAGGGTCCCAAGGCCGTCAATCTGGAGTCGTCGGCCTGAGGCCCGTGCGAGCCTCGTTGGCTGCAGCAGGTGGGGCGGGCCGTCACTGGACGGCCACGTTTTCCAATCCTTTTTTCAAATTCCCGTCCTAGCCGATGGGCACGGGCGGCCGTCTGCGGCAAGCTTGCCCCTTCGTTGCACGATTGGCCTCAAGGGTGTTCAACATGACCAAGATCTATCGCACGGGAATTGCAGCGGCGGCGGTGGCCGCTTTTTCGCTGGGGGCAGACACGACAGCGGAGGCGGGACGCTGCTTCAAGAAGGCGGCCTCGGGGACAAACTCGACGATCGCCGGAGCGAAGTCGCAGGTTTTTGAAGCCCTGCTGCAGTCATTCGACTGGGGTGTGTGGGCGAGCTGGATGGCGACGGGCTCGACGCCCGGTTACCGGGTCGGAGCGCCCCACTACAGATGCAGCAAAGGTGGTCTGGGCTACAACTGCAAGGGCGTCGCGACGATTTGCAAGACGTCGTGAAGCGCGGGTGCGGGAAACGTCGCGGGTGATTTTGCGGTCTGCGCGATTTCGCGGCCTATGTCTTGAAGACGGCCTCGATCAGCCCGGTTAGGATCATAAGGACCGCACCGCCGGCGGCCCCACCCGCGACCTGGAGCAGCGCCGCAAAGGGCGCGTTGGCGCTGCCGTCAGGAAGCACGGCGGGCGCCAAGCTCAAGTAGTCGGCAAGGATGAGACCTCCCAAGGCCCCGCCCACGATGCCGACGACCACGCTGCCGAGGGCCCGGAACGTAAGCCCCTGCAGCAAAGCCGCAGCGAGGAAAGCGGCAAGCACGCCGCCCAGCAGCTGGCACGCGAGTGTGAGGTAGTCCATGGAACGATTTCCCCCGTTTAACTCTTCCCTTATCTATGTGCGAGGATGATGCAGAGCATCGCCCGCGGCTGCCAGCGCCAGTCTGGGCCCCATCCAGCTCCAGGGAGCAAGGGTGGGGTAACAGCAACACTGGAGTTTGAACAGGCAAGGGCAGTGCTTCCAGGGTGACAAGAAGTTGGCAAAGCGCATTTCTGATCACTGTTTTGCAAGCTCTTTTGCCATTTTCCGCTATGCTCCGCTTCGCTTTGGCGGGGCGGACGAAAACAGAAGGCTGGTTGGACCATGAGCCGTTTTCTTATGCGCACGGCGATTTTCGCGGCCGCGGGCCTGTTCGTCCTGGCCACGGTGGAGGACGTTCGCCAGCACGTGGTCCCCGGCGCACGGGCAGACCAATACCGGAGTCACGCGAATAGGCGTGGCCACAAGCGCCAGGCCCGCAGGGACCATGGGGCATCGAGCCCGGAGGAGATCGCCCGCTACTTCCAGCTTTATGGCGGCTTTATCGATCCCACCATCAACAAGCAGTCGCAGGCTGGGCCATTCGATAGCGGCTTTTTCTTCGATTCGGGCATCGGCCCGAACGGTGGCGATTCACCTTACATGAACTAGTGGGCGTAAGCGCCGCGCTTTCGCTGTTTTTGTACTGCACAATATTGATGAGTCGGACCCTAGGCAGGGCCCGGAGTCCCAGCTATAGCTTTTGCGAAACGGGTTTTCTAGGTCCGCGCCGACAGGGGGCCCAATAATGCGCACATCGCTAATGCTTGCCTCTTCTTGCTTGCTTATGAGCCTCACCCTAGGGGCGATGCCCGCGCATGCCACGTGCAAGCGCTTCGGGTTCACGGTGAACGACTACGGCAAGGAGGGCCCCATCAAGGACGCCAAGGCGCTGCTCGACAAGCACATCGCCAAGTGGACGTCCGAGCAGGGCATTGTGGACTACCAGACGGGCAAGAAGGACGTCAGCTGCGAGCTGTTCCTCAACTTCATTCTTTTCGACGAACACACGTGCACAGCCTCCGCCAACGTCTGCTGGAACGACGGCCAGGGCGCCACAACCCTCGATGAGTCGGAATCGGGGACGCCGCCGCCGCCCGTGCGCAAAGTTGTGGCGCATGAAAAGGCGGGAGAAAAAACTGCTCATGAAACTGCCACTCATGAAACCGCCACTCAGGAAACGGCTGCTCATGATACGGCCGCTCATGAGGAGACTCATGACACCGCCCATGCCAGCACCGACACTGCGCCGGAAGCCGCGACTGACGAGAAAGAGACCAACGCAAAGAGCGATGCTGCTGAAGCAGGCGACGACGCCCCGGCAGAGGCAAAGGCAACAGCCGCAGCAGTGACGCCCCCCGCCGAGACGACGGAGACCTCCGAGGCCCCTGCCACTGCAGCGCAGGCTCCGGAAACGCCCGTGGAGAAGGCGGCAGCCAGCACCACACCCGCGGCCACTCCCGATGCGGCCGAAGCGAAGCCTGCCGAGCGCGCCTCACCTGTGAGAACGATAAGGGCCGAGAAACGCCCGGCCGAGGCCGCTCCAGTCGCCTCGCCTGTGAAAACGATAACCGCCGAGAAACCACCGGCCGAGGCCCCGCCAGGCGCCGAGATCGTCGAGACCGGGGCTTTGGGCGACGGCACACCCGAGACGCCGCGCAAGAAAGCCACGCTCGTACCGCCCGTCAAGCCGGCGGTGAGCGAGCAGCAAAAAGAAAGGGCTGCTGCGGCTGCTGCGACCGCCGCCGCTGCGGCCGAACGGGCTGCAGCTGCGGCCGAGACGGCGGCTGCCGCTGCCAAGGAAGCGGCCGCCGCGGCCGTCGCCGCGAGCGCTGCAAGCCGCGGGGCGTTGGTCCCGCCTCTCGACACGGCGGCGCAAGCCGAGAAGGCCAAGGCAGCGAGCGGACCGAGCACACACTAGGCCTGTCAGGTTGCGCCCGCCGTTTCAGATCACTCGTGCGCTGTGATGCGGTCGAGCCGCAGCCGATGGCGCGTGTCGGTCAAGAGCAAGACTGCGCCCAGGCCGCCGAAGAACGAGCCGAGCGCGGTCGCGCTGGCGATGAGGAACATGATCAGGACCTGATACTTCGCGGCTTCGATGGGACCGACGCCGGCGAGGATCTGACCCGTCATCATGCCGGGCAAGGCCACGATTCCCGTCGTCGCCATGGAGTTGAGGATCGGCATCATCCCCGTTCTCAGGGCGACGTTGAGCACGTTGCTGGTGGCTTCGAAGCGGCGGGCTCCGAGCGCGAGGCGCGCTTCGATGGCGCCGCGCTCGCGGTTCGCCGCCTCGCTGAAGGTGTCAAGCACGAGGCTGATCGCCGTCATGGTGTTGCCAAGCACCATGCCGAGGATCGGCAGTATGTAGCGCGGCGCGTACCAAGGCTCGGGACCGATGATCACGCCGACGCCGAGACAGGTGACGGTCATGCCGATGAACAGGAGCGTCGCCGTGCTGAAGCCCAACGTGGCCCAGCCGCTCATGCGCCGATGCTGGCGCGACACCACCTCGACGCCGGCGGCGACGACCATGACAAGCCCCAGCATCGCGGTCCACACAGGCGAGGTTTGGGCAAAAATGAACTTCAAAACGAGCCCGATCAAAGCGAGTTGGAGCACCATGCGCACCGCAGCGACAGCGAGGCTTTTTTCGAGCTTCAAGCTGAACAGCCATGAGATCGTGCCGTTGATGATCAGCAGCGCGGCTGCCAACACGAGATCGAGTGGCGTCAAGGGCACGTAGGTCATGCGGCACGCTCTCCTGCCGCTCCCGCGCCGGGCAGCAGCAGCCGGGTGTGTGCAAGGCGCTCGATCTGGCCGTGGTCGTGACTGACGAGGACGATGCTGCGCCCTGAAAGCACGTGATACTTGATACGCTCCTCGACCAGGGCCGCGGTCTCCGCATCGAGCGCGGCGGTCGGCTCGTCGAGAAGCAGAACGTGGGGCTCGTCGATGAGGGCGCGCGCAAGCGCGAGGCGCTGACGCTCGCCGGTGGACAGAAGCGCAACAGGCCGGTCGAGCATGTCCATCTCCAGCCCCAAACCATGGAGCAGGCGGCTGAGGCGCTCTCGGTCGGCCTCTGCGAGAAACGCGTCGCGCGGCGTTTCGCTCCACCAGGCCGGCTCGGCCGCGCAATAGCGCACCTTCGTGCGCCATTCCCAAGCGGTCATTTCGTTGCGCTCGGCTCCGTCGAGAAAGACCTGCCCCATCACCGGATCGAGGTCGGCGATGGCGCGCAAAAGACGCGTCTTGCCGGCACCGGAAGGACCCTCGACAGCGAGACACTCACCGTCCGCCACCTCAAAGCTCAAAGGCGGCAGGTCGCCGACCCGCAAATGTTCGATGCGAAGCAAGAATTCAGCTCTTATTTCAGATCATGTCGATGAAGAGCCTTAGCAAGCAACGCAGGGCGAACGCCAGCCCGGAGGCCGCGCAGGTGGATCGCAAGGTCTGCAATGACCGGTCAGGCCGCGGGTTTTGCCGACAAAAGGATGTCGGGGCCATCCTGCAACACCTCCAGCCGCATGTCGGCGGTGCTGGAGAGCCGCCACGTGTAGTAGGCCTGGATGGTCATGGCGTCGAGCGCGGGCGCGTGCTCGCCGGCGATGAACTCGGTGAGATGCTGAGGCGGCCTGGCGCTGGGGCCGCGGCAGCGGATCAAAAAGCGCGGATCCTCGAGCGAGCCCGCCATCTGCACCTCGACCTCTCCGCCACGGGGCAGCGCCGTGACGGCGCTGGCGACGAGGTTCAACAAGAGCTTCACCTTGTCCTTGCCCATGTGCCCGGGGGGCGTGCGCCAGACGAGGCTGTGCTTGCCCCGGCCGATGAAGCCACGCGAAATCTGCTCGGCGGCGCTCAGATCGATCATGGCACCGGCCGACCCCGCCGCTCCGAAGGCGAACCTGGCAAATTGCAGCCGGGCGGAGGCCTGCTCGGTGACGTTGCGAATGACATCGAGGGCGTAGGTCTTGGCCTCCTCGTCGTCGTCCTCGTCGAGAATCTCCAATCCGTTGTAGATGGCGCCGACGGGGCCGATCACGTCGTGGCAGATTTTGCTGGAAATAAGTGCGGCGAGTTCGAGATCGGTCGGATTGGCGCGCTGGCCCATCGATGCCCCCCTCTGGTGTCGCAGGTCGGAACGACGGCGGCGGCTCGGACGCCGGACAAACTAAAAGGCGCGCTACCCGAGCGAACATGGGCCGCTTGCATAGAGTTCTTGCCTTCTGATACACGCGCCGGACTTTCGATGTAAAGCTCCGCTAGGCGGTGCCCCCGATACCCTTATTTTGCTGGGGGCTCGGGGGGCGCGGAGCCTTCCGCCAGGGGCGATCGGCGTGGGCTTGGGGCGGCTTGCGCGAATCAGGAGACATGAAAAGCGCATGAGAGCCGAGGATTGCCGGCGTCTGGTCGAACTGCTGCTGCCCGCCGTGCTTGCCGCTGGGCGCATCGAGATGCGGCATTTTACGGCCGGCGTCGCGGTCGAGACAAAGGCCGACACGACGCCCGTCACGGCAGCCGATCAGGAGGCGGAAGAAGCGCTGATCGAGGGCCTGAAGCACGCCGCCCCCGGGGTGCCGGTCATCGCCGAGGAGGCGGTCGCAGCCGGCAACATGCCGACAATCAAGGATGCCTTCTTCCTTGTCGACCCGCTGGACGGGACGCGAGGATTCATCAAGCGCAGTCCGGAATTCACCATCAACATCGGGTTCGTCGAGGACGAGCGTCCGGTGTTCGGCATCATCTATGCGCCGGCGCTGGAGCTTTTCTTTGCCACGATTGCGCCCGACCAGGCGGTGGAGACCCGCATCGCGCCCGGCGCCGAGGGCGTACAATTGGCGCAGTATCAGTTCAGGACCCTGCGCACGCGGGAGCCCGACCCCAACGCGCTCATTGCTTTTGCCAGCCGCTCGCACGCAACCGAAAGCACGGACGCATTCTTGAAACGCCTGCCGATCGCGGAGACGCGCAAGGCGAGCTCCTCGCTCAAGTTCTGCCTGATTGCCAGAGGTGAGGCCGATCTGTACGCGCGGCTCGGCCAGACGAGCGAGTGGGACACGGCCGCAGGGCAAGCGATCCTGGCGGCCGCAGGCGGGAGCGTCACGACCCTGGACGGGCAGCCGTTGCGCTACGGAAAACGGGAAGGGCGGTTTGCCAACCCGAATTTCGTGGCGTGGGCGCGCACGCCTCTGCTTGGCAACTAAGGGCCGCTAAGTTGCGGCAAAACCGCCGCAATCGGACGAATCCACAATGCGGATCGGCCACACTTTCGTAACACTTTAAGTCGAAGGATTCGCAAATTGCAGGCGTCCGCGGATCGGCCACTGACGCCGGTGCAATAGGAACGGATCGTGCCATGGCGAAGTCCACTGGGGGGCGCCCGTTTTTTAGTCTTCTCTTAGCTCTCGTCGCGCTGTGCGTGTGCGCCGTCGGCGTGCCTTCCAGTTTGCACGCGCAGGAAGACGCCTACCCGCCGAACGACCGCTATGGCGATCGCGACGTGGACCCACCCGACGTCGGGGCGGCACGCGAAAGGGGGCCTTATCGTCCGAGCGGCGCCTACGAGGAGAACGACAACTACCGGCGCTATGACGACGGACGCCCGGTCGTCGCTCCGCCCCCGCGCGCACCCGAGGACTCAGCGGGCTATGGCGAGCCCTATCACCCGCCGCGCGAGCCTTATGACGGTCCGCCTGACGAGGGACCGTATGCGCACGACTCCTATTCTCAGAATGAGATCCTGGAGGCCGGGCGCCACTTTTTCGGCTCGGTAACCAAAGGCCTTGCGAGCGTGGTGGAGCACGCATTCGCCAATTCGGGTCGGCCCAACGGATATATTTTGGGAGAGGACGCCGGCGGCGCTTTCATTGCCGGCCTGCGCTACGGCGAGGGCACGCTCTACACGAAGGATGCCGGCGCCCACAAGGTCTACTGGCAGGGCCCTTCCATCGGCTACGACTTCGGCGGCGAAGGCTCAAAAACGATGGTGCTCGTCTACAACCTGCGTGATCCCTGGCAGATCTACAACAGGTATGCCGGCGTGCAGGGCTCGGCCTATTTCGTCGGCGGTGTCGGCATCCAGTACCAGACGCACGGCAATGTCACGCTCGCCCCTATTCGCGCAGGCGTGGGCCTGCGGCTAGGTGCGAATGTCGGCTATTTGAAGTATACCCGCACTCCAACGTGGAATCCGTTCTGAGTCGGGAATTTGCGGGGAAAGTGGGGCGGGAGTGGAGACGAGCGGGGTGGACGCATTGCGCAAAGCGTTCGCTAGTCGGATAATCGCACGCGGGGCAATGAGCCCGTTGGGCGAGGGGGTTGGTTTGCGTCGATTTTCGCAGTCGAGGACGCAGGCGTGATCAGCATCGAGATGGTCATGCTGGTCGGGCTCGGCTTCCTCACGGCGGCCTTGCTGACGGTTTTTCTGTCGCCTCTTTACCGGCGGCGGATTGCGCGCCTGACCACCGACATGCTCAAGCGCTCGATGCCGCTGACTGAGTCGGAGATCCTCGCCGACAAGGACCGGCTTAGGGCAGAGTACGCCATCCGCATCCACAAGCTCGAGATGAAGGTCGAAGAGTCCGCGGAAGCGGCCGCGCGCCAGATGGTCGAGCTCAATCGCCGCGACGCGGCGATCAGCGGTCTGGAAACCGAGGTTTCGCATCAGCGCACCGCGCTCGAAGAGCACGAGAATGCCCGCCGCGTGCTCGAGCAGACCATCATGGACCGGTTGCCCAAGGTCGAGCACCGCCTCGCGGAAGCAAGGAAGCTTTTGTTCCAGCGCGATCGCGAGATCGTCTCCCTGACTCAGGGAAGCGAAAAGCAGGTCCGGGCGCTCGAGGAAGCAACCCAGATCAATACGCAGCAAACCGACGAGATCCACCGGCTCAAGGCGGCGCTCAACACGCGTGCGGCCCGCAGCCGCGAGGGACTCGGCGATCCGCGGTTCGACGGCGAGGTGGCGCTGCGCACCGAGATCGAGGCCTTGCGCTCCAAGACGCGCAATCAGGCGGCCCTCATCGCCAGGCTGGAGACGCTGGTCGTGCGTGCGGGGCCGGCGGCGGAAGCCGCGGCCAATCGCGAGCACGCCGAGGGCCAAAACGGAGCGCATGAGCCGAGCCGGCCGGCGAAGGTCATCTCGAGGCGCAAGGAGATCGGCGCACCGGGCCCGGCGCTGAGGGCCGTCGACAATCGGGCGGAAGGTGGAGAGGCAGACGCGCAGGCTCAGGCCGAGCAGCGTCGGCTGAAGGCGGCAAACCAGGACCAGGCAGCGGAGATCTCGCGCCTGAAGGCGGCGCTTTCCACCTATGAAACGGCCGATAAGGACGAGCGCGGGATCAAGGACAGCAAAATTGCGCTTAAGGCGCGGCTGAGCGCGCTGAAGGCGCTTTCGGACGAGCAGAGCAGCACCATTCAGGCGTTGCGGGCAGAGGTCGCCGCCGGAAACGAGCGGCTGGCGCGGCAGGCCGCCTACTTCATGGAAGAGATGCGCCGGTTGGGCGGAACGGTGCCGGCCTCCGGACCCGCGCCGCGCCGCGCCACGACCGAGCCCTCCAAGCGCCCGCTGGTTGAGCGCATCAACGACCCGCGCGTTGCGCGCCTCGTGCGCGCGAGCGGAGCGGCTGGCGACGACGCGCAGCACGGAAACGCCCGGCGCGTCAGCGGCTTTCTGAAGGCGCTTGATGGGGAGAACGCGCAAGCGCAAAAGGACGCCGAAGGTGCCGGACCTGCCCCCGAGGCGGCAAAGGCGCAGGAGGAAACCGCTGAGGAGGCCAAGCCGCCTCGCAAGGCGCGCCTGCTTGAGCGCATCACCGGGCTCGACAAGACCTCGGCCTAGGGTTCGAGGCCTGGTCTGCGGCGCTTGCTTTAGGCAGATGTCACGGCGGCAGAAAGTGCGGCCACATCGAACACCGGCTCAAGCTCGCTCGGATCTGTAGCCGCGCGGACGCGCCCGTCGAATTTGGCGCCCTCGGCAATGACCAAATTCTTCTGAACGATGTCGCCGTCGATGTGCGCCGTGGAGTGCAACGTGACGGATTCGGCGCGCAGTGCGCCCGTGACCTTGCCATGCACCGCGATGGTGCGCGCCGTGATGGTCCCCGTCACTTTGCCGGTGTCGCCGACGGTGACTTCGCTGCCGTTGATGTCGCCCAAGATTTCGCCGGTGACGATGAGGGTGCTCTTGCAGACCAGGGTGATCCTTTGCCCGATGATCGAAAGATCCGGCCCGATGACGGACGCTTGCAGGTTGGCTGAAGAGGTTGCCCCGGCGGCGGGGGATCCAGGGGACTCGGAGCGCGCCCCTGGTAGCTTCGGATCTGGGTTGAGAGTTCGTCCGAACACAACTTACCTCCCGCGGCTGACTTGTGACCCTGTAAGGGCCGAAACATGAGCACGTTCGCGTGGGGTAATTATGTCGTGGGTTGCCGCCGGGCGCCACCCAACCGGTGGCGGGTGCAGATCCGACCGAGAACCGCCGACGGCAAGAGGGATTGGGGGGTTAACTATCGGCGTCTTCCGTTGACCTGCGGATGCCGCTCCTCCCGAGCGCGTCAACTTCCGACCCCGAGGAGGTGACATTTCGAGTACGGCAATCTCGCCGAGGGGGGCGTCCCGCGCGGCGCAGCGCTTCACGATTTGCAGACGTCGATCCAGGACAGGCAGGTGTAGCCGCTGCCGTCCTTCCTGCACTTGTAGCGCTCGTTGCGGAAATTGGAGTTCGGGAACGGCCAGTTGCCGTACTTCTGGGAGACGATTTCCCAGGCCTGGAAGCGAGCCATGTCCTCGGTCCAGGCCCAGCCCTTGCCGCGCCTGGTGACGCAGCGGGCGTCCGCGGCGGTCGCGAGCAGCAGCGCGGCCGCGCCGAGGCCCAGCACGAGGGCGGCGACTTTCGCTTTCATGAGATCTCTCCTCACACAGATGGTGCCCGTCCCAGATGGCTAGGCCGCCTGCCGCGCGCAGACAAGGCCATAGGTGCAACACCGGCCGGGTATTCAACAGGAGGCCGCGGTTCGCCCCGCCCCGACCCTCGTGCTAGCGTGCCCGGCGCGCATCGCGCCGCTGTATTAGTCGCGAGCAGTCTCTGGTGCTTTCACCTTCGATCTTTTGCAAAGAGGAGCCCATGCCCCGCAAGGTTGTGACTGCCTTTGCCATGCTGCTCGTTGTCGCGGCGGCCTATGTCGTCCTTGTGCCGGGTGAGCCCGATCGGCCGCCGCCCGAGGGGATCGCAAAGCCGAAGTTCCGCGCGATCGAGGTGCCTTTCACGCACACGTGGGCCAAGGAAACGAGCCATCCGCTGCTTGCATCCGCTGCCATCGATATCGACGGCGACGGGCGCGATGAGGTGTTTCTCGGCGGCTCGGATGGGCAGCCCGATGCGCTGCTGGCATGGAAGGAGGGCAAACTTGTGGACGTGGCCGGCGAGGCAGGATTGAGCGATGATCGGGCGACCTACGGCGCGCTGTCGCTCGATGTGGACGGGGACGGCGACGTCGATCTGTTGACGGCAGGGCACGCCGGCCTCGTGCTGTGGCGCAACGGCGGCGGCCGGTTCGCGCGCGAAACGCTCGACGTCGCCATTCCGGCAGACTCGGTGCCGATGGCGCTGACCGCCGCCGACTACGACCGTGACGGCGATCCCGATCTCTATGTCAGCATGTTCGTCGCCCCGCGGTCGTTCCGCTCCCCGGTCTTCAACGATCCCGGCCACGCCAAGCGCAATCTTCTTCTGCGCAACGACGGCAATCTCAAATTCACGGACGTGACGGATATCGAGACGGCCGGTTTGCAGAACACCTTCACCGCCTCGTTCGCCGATCTCGATCGCGACGGATGGCCCGACCTGGTGCTCGCGCAGAACACCGGCGAGGTGGAGCTCATACGCAACCTCGGCGGCGGCAAGTTTGCGCGCGCGGATTTTCATTCTGGCTTTGGGTTCTGGATGGGGCTTGCCTTCGGCGACATCGACGCCGACGGCGACCTCGACATCTTTTTGAGCAACATCGGCAACTCGATCCCGGCGCTGCTCGTCACGGGCGACCGGCGCGAGGACCAGAAGCCGAACAACGAGTGGATCGTGCTGCGCAACGACGGCGATTTCCATTTCACCGACGTCACCGAGGCGGTGGGCGCCAACGGGTTCGGCTTCGCCTGGGGCGGCGCCTTCGAGGACGTCAACCACGACGGGACGCTCGATCTGCTGGTCGCTCAGAACTACGTCAAATGGCCGGTGCACAAGCTCTTCAAGCTGCCGGGCAAGACGTTGCTCAATGGCGGAGGGACGTCCCCGCGGTTCTATAGCTCGGATGCAGGCAGCAACGCGCGGTGGGGTCACGTGCCGCTCATCGCCGACCTCGACGGGGATGGTCAGAACGACGTCATGTGGGTGAACATGGATGGGCCTGCCCGCGCCTATCTGAACAAAACCGGGGGGCGCTTCGTGTCCGTACGGCTGCCGGACAATCCGCAGAGCATCGGCGCGCGGCTCAAGTTCGAAGGAGTCGATGTGCCGGTCATGGTCAACATTGCGGGCGAAGGGCTCACCTCCGATCGCACCACCCAGCTCGTGATGGGGTTGCCGCAGGGCGCGCCCGCGCCCACCGCCCTCGTCGTCACGTGGGCGGACGGGACCGAGACGCGCGTCGATCAACCAAAGCTCGGCGCGCCGATTGTCATTCCGGCGCGCTAGGCCATTTGCGGGTAGTCGATGTAGCCCTTGGCTTCGCCCGCATAGAACGTCGCCGGGTCGGGCTGCGCGAGGGGAGCGCCGGTACGCAGGCGGGCGACGAGATCGGGATTGGCGATGAAGGGGCGGCCGAAGCAGATGAGATCGGCGAGGTTCTTGGCGCGTGCTTCCAGTGCCAACTCGAGATCGTAGTTGTTGTTGGCGATGTAGAGCCCGTTGAAGGCGCGGCGCAGCTTCTGCAGGTCGAAGCCGCCGGCGGGATGGCGCTCGCCTTGCGTGTCGCCCTCGATCACGTGGATGTAGGCGAGCCCCAAGGGATTGATCTGCTCGATCAGCGACAGATAGACCGGCTCTGGATTGGAATCGCCGATGTCGGCAAACTTTGTCAGCGGTGAGAGGCGGATGCCGACGCGGTCGCCGCCCCACACGCGCGTGACGGCCTCGACCACCTCCACGACGATACGCGTGCGGTTCTCGATTCTGCCGCCGTAGCGATCGGTGCGCTTGTTGGTCTTATCGGAGAGGAACTGCTGCAAAAGGTAGCCGTTGGCGGAATGGATCTCGACCCCGTCGAAGCCGGCGTCTAAGGCGCACTGGGCAGCGTGCGCATAGTCGGCGACGATGCCGGGGATCTCGTCGGTCTCAAGCGCGCGCGGGGTCGGGACCGGCTTGAAGCCCTCATGCGTATAGGCCTGCTGGTTCTCGGGGCGGACCGCGCTCGGCGCTACGGGCAGGACGCCCCCCGCCTGCATGTCGGGGTGGGAGATGCGACCCACGTGCCACAACTGCAGGAAGATGCGTCCGCCCTTGTCGTGCACCGCCTTGGTGGTGAGCTTCCAGCCGGCGACCTGCTCGGGAGTCCAGATGCCGGGCGTGCGGATGTAGCCCTTGCCCTGCGCAGAAATGTTGGTCGCCTCCGTGACAATGAGGCCGGCGGACGCGCGCTGGCCATAGTAGGTCGCCTGCAATTCGCCGGGCACGCCATCATCGTCGGCGCGCGAGCGCGTCAACGGCGCCATGACGATACGGTTTGCAAGCGTGTAGGGCCCGAGGACGACGGGATCGAACAGGTCGGTTGCGGCGAGGGCGGGCGCGGCGGACGATTGGGCGGTCATTCTGGGCTCCTGATCGAGTCGTGTGAGCTTGGAGCGATCTAGGAGCGGGGCGGCACCTTGCCAAGGACGGCGCGGCGGATTGGCGCTGGCGGAAAATTAGGCAAGGGGGACAATCAAAAGGGCCGCCCTAAGGGCGGCCCCCGTGAGACTTCGGCGGCGAATGCGGCGGTTGTCGCGCCGCGCCGCTTTGCTGGTCGTCAGGCCGCCGTAAGAGGCAAATCCGCCTTGATTTCCAGCGACCGCGACGTCGCCGTCCTCAAGATCCCACTAGACATCGGATCACCTCCTTTCGATTGTTGAACGATTTCGGCAGCTTGGCATGATTTGGTCGTGTTGCAAAGTTACAGTTTTGATAGGTGCTTAACCTCCGGGCGCCAGCTAGAGCGCTGCCCGCGCGCCTCATCCCGCGTCGATGCGCGAGGAGTGCATCGTATCGCCGAATGCGAAGTTTCCGCAGATCGATTGCGGGGGCGAATTGGGATCGCAGATCTCGCCGTTCTTGACTGGGCGCTTGAACACAACCGGGTAGAGGCCCCCGCCCTTATCGAACACCAGCGCATCGCCAACGACGGCGAGGACGCGCGACCGGCAGCTCACCCTGATCGCTTCGGTGCCGGCAGGGGTCGCCGCGCGTGGCGGGGTCTTGCAGAAGGCTGCGAGCGTTGTCTCGTGCGCGCCGCTCTGGCGAAATCTTTGCGCCGTGCTGGCATTGTTGAAGTCGGTGACGACGGCGCCATTCGTCGTGCCCGCGCAGCCGCACAGAGCCGGCGCGATGCCAAGGGCCACTAGGAACGCTAAGCCTGCCGATCTCAAGGCCATGGCCGATATGCGAGCACTCCAACGCCGCTTGCCGTGTCACGCTGCGGCCTGAAACGGCGTGACGGATGCAGCCTTTGCCGGTAATCGGCCGTTGTCAACGCCTGATGCGCGAAATCTTGGAGCCTTCGAGGGTTAGGTTATACATGAGGCCTTTTGGGTCGAGGATGAAGCCAATGACGGGGCTTGTGATCTTGTTGGTGTCGATCGAGCCGCCGACGCCGAGAGTAATGATGGCGATAGAGCCGTCGACGCCGACCTTCCATCCCGCCGTCCGCCGGAACTGATCGAGCGCCTCCGGCGTCATGAACATGATGATGACCGAGCGCTCCTGCACGCCGAGCTGAAAGCCGACCGAGGCCGACAGCGTGTTGTAGTAGTCGACCGTGCGGCCGTGGATGCGCAGCGCGCCCTCCCCGTACTCGCCGCCGAAGCCGAAGCCCGCCTTCACGACCGAGGGGAACACGAGGATGCCGACCGCCTTGTGCGCGAGCTCGCGCGCGCCGCCGATCCGGTAATAGAAGCGGTCGAGCGTCTCCTCGACGCCGACGTCGATCTCATAGGCGGAGGCGGCCTTGGCGCCGGGAGCCGCAGCGATGGCGGCCAGGCAGACGAGTGCGAGCGAGAGCAAGATGCGCGGCATCGTGATGGTCCCCGTTCTTTGCTGCGAGCGTTGGTGGACGCCGATCATGGCAAAATTGGAGCTGTCCCGCTGTTTCGGCTGGGACGCCGAACCCTTCATCGGTGCTCCGGGGCGGCGTGCATCTCCAGAGCGCGTCCGATGCCGGCCAGAAGCGTGCCGAAGGCGAACAGAATGATGACGATCACCTCGAGTGAGCTTTCGACCCGCTCCTTCGCGATCATGTAGTTTGAAATATTGGCATCGGCCGTCTCGAACTTGGCGAGCGTCTGCCCGCGCCTCTGCTCGGTGTCCTTCACCTGATCGGCCGGTGCGTTCATGAGCTTCAGGAGCGAGAGCTGGTTGTCGAACAGGGTGCGCACCTCGACCTGCGCCGATTGCTGGGTGGAATAGGCCGCGAGCCGCCATTCGATGCCGCGCTTTAAGGGCTCCAGGTAGAAGATCTGCGTGGCCGTCGAGGCGAGCAGCAGAACGATCCCGATCAGCTCGCCGTACTGATAGAACTTCAATCTCATCTCTTGATTGTCCCCCGTGTCAGGTGTCGTGTCGGCGCGAGCGTAGGGCTCGGTGGCCTTTGTATAAACCCTTCCGCGGCGCGGCGGACTAGCCCCAATACTTTCGGCGCCAGTACGCGGCATCGCGCCTAATCCGCGGCGAAAGCAGAGGAAGAAGCAGGCACCACACCAACGGCTGATAGTTGCCGACCCACGCGTGCTGGACGCCGAGGAGAACGATCGCAAGCGCGCACGCCCTGCCGAGCCACGTGTTGGGGAGCCAGGTGTAGTCGAGCGCGGCGATCAGCGTTGCGGCATGGGACTGCAGCTCCGCCCGGAATTCCGGCGTCAAATCCTGGGTTTCGAGGGCATGTAGAATTTTGGCGAGTGCTTTCTTTCCGTCCGCACGGTCCTGAAAACAACCCACAAGTCCTGCTCCTGCGTCGACGGCGCGCCCGGCTGCCGTGCTCACCGTCACGGCCTGCGCATTCGCCTCGTTCCTATAGACCTCTTCGCCCAGCTCGCGGAACTCCTGGCACATGTCGGGCCAATCCAGGCCGGTTGTCGGGAGTGGCCTTGGTATGCAATCTCGCGCGGAAGCTGTAGGGGAAGGAGGGCGCATGCGTTGCAGGCAATCGAGGCTTGGCGGGCTCGCGCTTTGTCTCTTGGCGGCGGCCGCGGCCCCGGCAGCGCTCGCCGACGGCTCGTCAAAGCCGCACGGGGGCGGCGGCCGGTTCGCCGTCTACTATCCGATCATCGCCAAATACAACAAAAGCGGCGAGCGGTTCCGCATCGAGGGCTTCTGCCGGTCGGCCTGCACGCTGTTTTTGTCGATCCGCAACGTGTGCATCGAGCGCAACGCGTTCCTGTCCTTCCACGCCGGCCCGGACCGCAAGACGCATAAGTGGGTGCGCAACTCCTCATCGACGCGGGCGATGCTCAAAGCCTACAAGCCGGGCTTGAGGAAATATCTTCTCGATGGCCATCACGTGGACCAGCGCAAGTACTTCACGATGAAGGGCGCCACGCTGATCGACAAGTTCGGCTACGCCGAATGCCCGCCCGATCTGCCGGTCAAGCGCGAGCGGGGCTAGTATTGCTTGATTTGCCAGGGCCGTTACTAGGTAGTGGCAGAAGCGGCTGGAAGTCTTTTCATAAACTCAGATGGAGACACATTTTCTAGGATCCAATATCCGTCCTTTGTGAATTGACCGGTCGGTTCGGCGCCCCGAACGTGTATGACCACGTTGCAACGTGCGGAATACGGGTTGAGGGAAAGTTCTGGCTTGAAGACAGGTGGCACCCTGGACCAAATCGCTTTGGTTTGAGGGAACGCATCTATTATCTGTTCTAGGCGTAGTTCTATGCCGTCATTAGTGAGCCAGTCTTTTTGGTCATTACGTGCACGGCCATCTCGCACAAAGTAGACCGTTGCCACACGGTATCTGCCAGCGCGCGCATCAGGCTCGTTTGATTTTGCAATAGTTGCTGCTCGCTTGAACGCTTGCTCGACCTGCTTCTTGTCCAAATGTTTCGACATCAGTCGTCCGATCCACTGGCGCGGCGGAACTCACCTTCAAGGCTATCCCAGATTTCCCATTCGTCAACAATCGGCTTACAACGCTTCGAGGTAGCGGAGGCTCTTGGTAAACCGCCTTCGAATGACATCGTCTGGGATGTCGTGTCCACCAGCCGCGACGCGACCTCGTACTCGCAGAATTGAGTGTTCAGCGCTAGGGAGGCGCACGTAGATCAAAGCCACATGAAAGCCCAGTGCTCGCCAAATCGGTATCCTTTGAGCATATGTGCGCGACGCCAACGTGGTCTCAAGCAAGAAGTTGGTGCCCGAATCGATCAGCTCGTCGATTCGATTGAGCATTTCGCGGGCAGCACGGGCGTCTGTCGTGGATGCCGGCAGACCCTGAGCAACAAGACCGCGGGCAATCACGTCCGCATTTACGTAGTAGTCGTGGCGACTGATCGAAAGAAATACTCTGGCAAACAGTGTCTTACCGGCGCCGTTGGGGCCACCAATGATTGTAACGCGTGGCATCGCGTGATGTGCCTATCGCCGCCTTATTCAGTTTTCTTTCCGGCGATACCGGCATCCACATACACCTCTCCGCCCAGCTCGCGGAATTTGCGGCTCATCTCGGCCATGCCCTCTTTTGCTTGCCGCTCCAGCGCAAGCGCTGACGCGGTCTTTGCTTGCCGCTCCAGGGCAAGCCCTGACGCGGTGTGCGCTTCCGAATGCGGATCGACCTGCGTCGTCTCCTCGGCCAGCTCGACGGCCGCCTCGTTCAGCCTTGCCGCGTAGTCGCGCACCTGCTGCGTGATCTCCATGGAGCAGAACTTCGGCCCGCACATGGAGCAGAAGTGCGCAAGCTTGTGCGCCTCCTTGGGCAGCGTCTCGTCGTGGAAGCGCTGCGCCGTGTCGGGATCGAGAGATAAGTTGAACTGGTCGGCCCAGCGGAACTCGAAGCGCGCGCGGCTTAGCGCGTCATCGCGCAACTGCGCCGCCGGGTGGCCCTTGGCGAGGTCGGCGGCGTGGGCGGCGATCTTATACGTGATCACGCCGGTCTTGACGTCGTCGCGGTCCGGCAGGCCCAAGTGCTCCTTCGGCGTCACGTAGCAGAGCATGGCGGTGCCGAACCAGCCGATCATGGCGGCGCCGATGCCGCTCGTGATGTGGTCGTAGCCGGGCGCGATGTCGGTGACGAGCGGGCCAAGCGTGTAGAACGGCGCCTCGCCGCATTCGGCGAGCTGCTTCTCCACGTTGACCTTGATCTTGTGCATGGGCACGTGGCCAGGGCCCTCGATCATGACCTGGCAGCCCTTGTCCCAGGCGATCTTGGTCAGCTCGCCCAGCGTCTCCAGCTCGGCGAACTGGGCGCGGTCGTTGGCGTCGGCGATGGAGCCGGGGCGCAGGCCGTCGCCGAGCGAGAACGACACATCGTACGCGCGGCAGATGTCGCAGATCTCCGCGAAGCGCTCATAAAGGAAGCTCTCCTTGTGGTGGGCTAAGCACCACTTGGCCATGATCGAGCCGCCTCTGCTCACGATGCCCGTCACGCGGTTGGCGGTGAGCGGCACGTAGGCCAGGCGCACGCCGGCGTGGATGGTGAAATAGTCGACGCCCTGCTCGCACTGCTCAATCAGCGTGTCGCGGTAGATCTCCCAGGTGAGCGCCACGGGATCGCCGCCGCACTTCTCCAGCGCCTGGTAGATCGGCACGGTGCCGATGGGCACGGGGGAATTGCGCAGGATCCACTCGCGGGTTGTGTGGATATTGCGGCCCGTCGACAGATCCATGACCGTGTCGGCGCCCCAGCGGATCGCCCACACCATCTTCTCCACCTCCTCCTCCACGCTCGAGGTGACGGCGGAGTTGCCGATGTTGGCGTTGATCTTCACGAGGAAGTTGCGGCCGATGATCATCGGCTCCAATTCGCCGTGGTTGATGTTGGCGGGAAGAATCGCGCGCCCGCGCGCGATCTCATCGCGCACGAACTCCGGCGTGATGTGGGCCGGGATCGTGGCGCCGAAGCTCTCTCCGTCGGCCAGAGCAGCCTTCGCGCGCTCGAGCGCAACCTTGCGGCCCAGGTTCTCTCTGTGGGCGACGTAGATCATCTCACTCGTGATGTGGCCGGCGCGCGCGTACTCGAGCTGGGTAATGCCCGTTGGTTGGCGCGGAACCCCCTCACCCGGATGCTCGCTTCTCTCGCATCCGACCTCTCCCCCCTGGGGAGAGGTGTAGAACGGTGCCTCCGCACCCGCCTCTCCCCGGTGGGGAGAGGCCGCACCGCGCAGCGGTGCGGGTGAGGGGGTTACACCGCGATAAGGTTTGGGCTTGTTGGGGAAGTCGCGCGCCAGATGCGCGCCCGCGACGTTGCCGTTGTCCT
>Ga0315553_10000192_pt1 | contig 55177 bp, 75 predicted proteins | sample SalMarSW160140MG_FD_203099 | JGI IMG/M metagenome (GOLD analysis project Ga0315553, IMG submission 203099) | Salt marsh sediment microbial communities from the Plum Island Ecosystem LTER, Massachusetts, United States - Salt Marsh Sediment SW1601-40 ...
GGTCCAAGGAACTGAAGGACAGCGTGCCGATGCAGGACCTCACCGACGCCCTGGGCCCCGACGCCGGGGCCCTGGCGACCGCCTACAACAACCTGCGGGACCAGGCGCTGGCGCTGATGCCGGCGCTGGATATTCCCGCCCTGTAAGGAAGCGTGAGACATGGACGAAGAGCGGCCGAATCTGAAGCTGGCGGAGACAGAAGGCGGGCCTGAGGCGGAAGAGAAGCCGCCGGCGGAGCCCGAAGCGGAACCCAAGCCCGACGCGGCGGACCTCTACGGCGTGCTCGTGACCAGCAACGGTGCGCGGGTCAACGTGCAGGTCCACGGCACCCCGCTGTTGATGGTCCGGGAGATGCTGCGCGTCGCCCACCAGGCGATTGAGCAGGCCATCGGTCAGCAGGCCGCCGCCGCGGAGGGCAACGGCGACGGCCAGGGCAAACAAAGCCCCGCTCCGCCGAAGTGACGAGACTGGCCGGGCCGGCGGGAAGTGTCTCCCCCGCTTCAGGCCCCCGACCGTCGGCCCGGCCAATTGTACGGGAACGCGATCATGCCGTGGTCAGCAAGCGACATGGCGAAGAAGGGCGCGCGCCGAGCGGCCAAGGCGGCGGCCGTCGCCAACGCCGTGCTGCGCGAATGCCTCGCCGACGGCGGCGACCGGAAACACTGTGAAGGCAAGGCCATCCGCCTGGGCCTGTACCAGTCCAACAAGGGAGCACCAAAATGACCCGAAGAAAACCCGGCAAGTCCGGCGGCGGGACGGTCGCCACCAGCACGTCCCCGGCCTATCTGCTCGCGGACAACCTGGCGCGGTTCGACGTCCGTGACTACGACTATCTCGTCGTGGTCCTCGCGCCGGCAACCCAGGCGCTGACGGCCATTCTGGCCGCGTTTTTCCCCAATCGGGCCATCGCCGGTTGCGGGATAGACCGAACAGCCAGCGGAGACTACAGCAGCCCCGTCTGGCCCATAGACAAGGCCAGCAGCGGCGTCTACACCCTCGCCGCCGCGGCCGTGGGCTATCTCCGGTTCGAGGTGCGAGGGATTGACACGGTGACGATCGCCGTGACGGCGGCCAGCGCCGGGACCTGCGCCTACTCGTACCGAATGGAGTAAGCCGTATGGATTCATGGCTACAGGCTACCGTCGCGGGGACGGCACTCAGCGCGACGGGATGGATATTCGTGCAGGTGTGGATGATCCGCAGTCGCCTGGGGCATCTGGAGGAGTGGCGAGTAGCCGTGGATAGGCGCGATCAGTTGTGGCAGCAAGATGTCATCGAGATCAAGAACGGCATCGCCACCTTGCACGATCGGGTCAACCAAGTCCTGTCCACAGTCGCAGACAACGACAGCCAGACGGCCAAGGCGATTGGCCGTCTGGAAGGCAGAATGGAAACAGCCCTGAAGAAGTGAGAGATACGCCATGCCCATTGTGCGAGAACGAAGGCGGCAGACGACACTGAGCATCGCCCCCGTGGGGGGGAGGGTCTATGGCGGGCGCAAGAAACCAAAGACGCCACAGGAGCTTGCGGAGGAGCAGGCTGCCCAGGCTCGAGTAGACCGGGCTGACGAACTGAAGTGGCGAGAGCGCAAGCGAAGGGATGAAGCGGAGCGGGCGCGCCAACACGAATCGAGTGAGCGGGCGAAGTCCCGCGAGGCCCAGATTGATCTGGCTCTGATCGCCAAGACCGGCAAGTACCGAGCTGGCGGGGCGGGTGCAGGCGGTGGGTCCCCGCCTGCCGCGGCCAAGCCCCCCGGCCTGACCCCCGAACAGCTTCGGATGCAGCAGCGGATCAACCTGGTCAAGCAGAAGGAGGCCCAGGACCGGGCGGCGTACCTCAAGAAGCCGACGGGCAGCTACGATATCACGACCCCCTGGGGCGACCGCTGGCAGGGGGACATGGGCCAATCCCTCTCTCCGGCCGAACAGGCGCGGCGGACCCAGGGGGCGCAGCCGGCCTTCGATGCCGCCCGGCGGGAGATGGCCCAGGCGCAGCAAAAGGACAATCTCCTGGAGGCGGCGGGCCTGGGCTATCTCCGTGGCTACCACGGCGACAGCCGAACCCTGGCCGGCGAGACGCCGGAGGGGACCATTGGCCGGGCGATAGGACGAGGCCAGATGCAAGCGCCCGGCGAGGACATCACGGGGATGCAGGACCGCCGACGGGCGCTGGAGCTTCAGCGGAACTCCGAGATGTTCCTTCGCTCCGGCGCCGGCGGGCCGGAGATGCGCGCCCAGGCCGGCCTGGAGGCCGGCGGGGGCGGGCTCGGTGCAATCCCGCCGCAATATCAGGGCCTGGAGCAGCTCGGCCAGCCGGGGATGAGCCCGGAACAGGCCGCCCTCCTTCGCATGACCCTCCGGGGCCAGGCGCCGCCCCAGCAACAGCCCATGCCGCCGATGGAGCCGCCGATGTACCACCTCGGCGCCGAGGGCCGGCCCCCGGACCTGGACGCCAACCGGGCCGCGATGCTGTGGAGGCAGCAGATGGAAGCTGGGCAAGTGCAGCCCATGCCCGAAGAGGACTTCTACGCCAAGATGCAGGCCCTCACGCCCCTGCCCGTCTCCGGCGGGGCGGGGGGCGGCCCGGCCTTCGTCGGGCCGGGCGATCCCATGCAGGACCTCGCCCGACGCGAATCCGAGATGCGGCTCAGGCTCGGCGAGCAACAGCTACAGGCACCGCAGAAACCCGGAACGGAGCAGTACCAAGCCGGAATACAGGCCGCGGCTCAACAGTTCGGCAACCTGCCGACCACCTTTATGAACACCGGCGAATGGGCTAGCCTCGTCACCACCAGCGATGCAATGGAGGCAGAGGCCAGCGCGCAGGACATCGCCCGCCGCATCGCCCAATACCCGGACCCGCGCACGGCCAGGGCCGCCATTCAGGCTACCCAGTGGTATTCCGACCTCAAGAAGTCGAGGCAGGTTGCTCAGCAGCGGCTCTACGCAGGCCGGGCTGGACAGACCGTGCCGCAAGTTGCTCGGTACATCGCGGCCCTCGATCAGATCATCGCCGCAGTCGAAGGCGGAGGCTAGAAGATGCCCGCGTCGGGCCTGCCAAAGCTGCCGGGACTCGTACCCAAGCGACGACCGCGCCGCGGCGGGCTTGACTACTCCTACGACCCGCGCAAGGACCGCCGCAAGCGCCCGCGCGTGAGCATCGAGGAACTGTCGGAGCGCGGGGCCGAGGCCCTCAAGGAGCGCCTCCCCGACATCGAGCACCAGAAGCGACGTTCGGGTGTCACCAAGGTCCTGGACATCCTGGACCTGCCCCGGAACGTCGTGGCCAACGTGATCGCGGGCCTGGCCGGCGTGGACACCTCCGGCAAGCGCAAGGGCGCCGCGCTGCCCAAGGTCTTCGTCAGCGACATCCTGGAAAAGCTCGGCGTCGAGAAGGGTGCCCTCCGCAGCGTTGCCGGCTTCGTCGGCGACGTGGCGATTGACCCGCTGACCTACGTGAACCTTGGGGCTACAACGGGGACCCGCGTCGCCCGCCACCTGCCCAAGCTCGTCGGGGGGGCCGCGCAGGTCGTCAAGCAGGCGGGCAAGACCGGCTATGCCGGTTCCGCACTGGCCAGGGCCATGGGTTCCTCGCCGGCGAAGCTGCGGACCGTGTTTCAGCGCTTTGTGAACCGGTACGGCGAGAAGAGCGCCACGAAGCGGATGCGGCGGCTGGTTGAGCAGAGGTTGTCGCGCGAGGCCACGCGGGGTGCGCCCGACGCCCTGACGTTCTTCAAGCACGGTGCCCAGAAGGGCCGGCCCCTGTTCCGCGCCCCGTTCGCCAAGAAGGGCGTCATGGAGCTGCCCTTCGGCAAGGAGGCCCGGAAGTACCAGGACATCCTCCGCGGGCTCTCCACCGAAGGCAGGGCCGGGTACAGGCAGATCGCCCAGCAGGGCAAGGCCCTCAGTGCCGCCAAGCGGGCCGTCGCCGAGATGGACGAGGCCCTGACCGCCGGCAAGAAGCAGGCCCGGAGCCTCGCCGGCCAGAAGGGCCACGCGACCCACATGGCCCGGCAGGGCAAGCCCCTGCCGGCCGAGCAGGTCGAGCTGCTCCAGGCCCAGCGCGACGACCTCGCCCAGCGGATCAAGGAATTCGTGGCCCGGAAGAAGGCCAAGACCACGGAGGCCGGGGAGATCGGCGGCAGGCTGACGGCGATGAGGACCGGCCCGGAGGCACCGGGACCCTTGCGGAGCCTGAAAGAGGCCACCATCGGCCGCGACTACATCGCCGAGGGCGGCGGGATCATCAACCGCGCCCGCCAGGCCAAACAGCAGCTCTTCGGCCCTTCGCCGGGACCCCTGTGGCAGAAGCTTCTGGGGGTCCGTGAGCGATGGAGCAAAGGCGCTCGGGCGGCTGGGATGCGGGCGGAGGCCAAGCTGACCCGCGAGATCGAGCCCATCGTCCGCCGGCTCATGCAGCAGACAGGCAGATCGGCCGATGAGGTTCGCCGGCTGGTGTACCACGTCGCGGAGGCCGGGCCGGCAGGGCCGACCGGCCTGAAAATCATCGCCGCTCGTGTCGGGAAGGCCGCCGGCCAATCTACGGATGAGGTTGAGAGGTTAATTCGTGAGGTTGCCGCGATCGGTCCGCAGCAGGCAGACGCCGTTGCCGATACTCTCGCGCGGATCACAGGGGAGTCACGTGGTGCCATTCGGAGGCTTGCGCTTGGGATCACTGGACGTGCTGGACTACCCCCCGGTCTGGCGATGCTTCGTGAAGACGACGTTCTCATACAGCTATATAAGCAAGCGCAGCAGCTTGGTATCGCCGACGATCCCCAGTTGGTTCGCGTCCTCCGGGGCTACTACGACGAGATGGAGCGGATTGGGGGCGGCAAGATTGACTGGTACGTTCACCGGTCCCCTACGAAGGAGTTGAGGCGCCGGACTGGGATACAAGCCTATCGTGGTGAGGGCAAGCCGGGGATTCACCCCGGCGGGCGCATGAGCGCCTTCCGCCCACCGGACATAAGCCGAACCCACTGGAAGGTCTTCGAGCTACCCGGCGGCCAGAAGCGCCACGTCATGTCCACAGCCAAGGATGGGCCGAAGCGGATCGCCGAGATCAAGGCCCTGGGCGGCAAGCAGGTGGGCACGAAGCAGATCAGTACCGCCCAGTTCAACAAAATCGCCCAGGCCGCGCCGAGCGACCCCCAGCGGATGGCGCTCTTCGGGCCCGAATTCTCTGGCGAGAAGCCCTTCGCCGGCCCGATGTTCGAGGAAAGCCTGGCCAAGTCGGCGGGGGCCCGCGCTCGCCACGCCGAGCAGAAGATCGCCGCCCAGCAGATGCAGGAGCTGGTCCGGCCGTTTCGGGTGGACTCGCCCGAAGCCCTTCGCCAGTTCGGACACCTGGCCAAGCCCCACAAGAAACCCACCGCCGGGAATCCCTTCGCCGAGCTGGCCGACACGGGTATGTTCGACGCCGCCTACCCCCGTCAGGTCGCGGACATGATCGACCAGATGACGGCGGTATGGGAGCTGCCGTCCCAGGTCCAGTCGCTGGTGGGGGCCACGGACATCATGCTCGGCTGGTGGAAGACCGCCCAGCTTTTTCATCCTGCTTACGTTCTCAGGAATGCCTTCCAGAACGCCTTCGGCACGCTCATGGCCGGGGGGAATCCCATCCGGGCGGCCCAGTGGGCCAGAAGTCCCCAGCTTCGCGCGGTGCGCCAAGCGGTCCTGACCGGGGACACCAGCGCCCTCCGCGGGACGGTCAGCCTGTTCGGGCGAGAGATACCACTGACCCAGGTGTACCAGCAGGCCCGCCAGTACCACCTTGTGGGTGCCGGCCGGGCCTTTCAGGAGATCGGCCGCCAGGCCGGCCTGACGGCCTCACAGGCGGCCCTGGGGACCGCCCAGCGGGGCGGAAGGGCCGTCACCAGCGCCGTCTTCCGGGCAAACACGGCGATGGAGGATCTGCAAAAACTCGGCGCCTGGATGCAATTTATGGAACGTGGCCTGTCGCCGGAGGATGCGGTCCTCAAGACCCTTCAGGCCATGCCGGACCTGTCGGACATCACGGCCTTCGAGAAGGCCGGTATCGCCCGCATCTTTCCCTGGTGGCGATGGACCCGCCGCAACGGCGCCCTACAGCTCTTCCACTACCTGCCCCAGAAGCCCGCCTACGCGGCCATGCTTCCCCGCTTCAAGAACTTCATCGAGGGCTGGAGGGGCAAAGACAATGTGCCGGAAGAACTCAGGCCCATGTGGCAACAGGAACAGGTGGGAATGCAAATCTCCGGGAGCCGGGAAGCCGGCCAGACGTTCCTCGCCCAGACCTGGTTCCCGTTCGAGGAGGTCTATCAGGCGGGCCAGGCGGCGGGGATCGCGCCGGGTGAGGCGGCCCGACGATTCGTTGGACAGATGCGTCCAGGCCCTCGCGCGGTTGTCGAGGCCGCCACGGGTCGTAGCGTGTTTCGTGGGGAACCGCTGGAAGCTGTTCGTCCTGGATCGGTCCTCCCGGCGCTTGGTGGCCGAAGTGGAACCGCGCTCGACACCCTGCTGGGTCTGCGGCCTGTTCGGGAGTGGGGGCCAGGGGGACGTGTAGCCCAGATGCCCACCCCCGGCGCCAAGGCCCAGCGGGCCGTCCTCGGCGGTGCCATCCAACCGGTGGACTACCAGCGGGGCCTTCAGGCCCGCTACTACGAGCTGGACCGGCTCCAGCGGGAGCTCCGCAGTCAGTACAACCGCGCCCTCCAGGCCGGCGACCAGGCCCGTGCCGATAGTCTCATGCGCCAGTGGACGGCCGTGGTCCGCCAGATGTGGCAGTGGAAGCTGCCCCTGCCGCGACGGGTCGAGCAGACGATGGCCGCGGCGGGCGTGGGGAGGGCCGGGCCGCCGTGAGCCGAGACGACGACAACCTGCGCATCAACTTCAACGAGCCCATCGAGCCCCCGGACCCGGAGCCGATGCGCGCCCTGGAGGCCCCGGACTTCGCCGTGGAGGACGGGGCACCAATCCCCCAGCCGGGTATCGCGCCGGGCGGCCGACGATTCGATTTCCCAGCTGACGAGCTGACGCCCTGGGACCAGCCGCTTCACTCCTTTGCCCTGCTCGGCCCCTACGACGTGTGGATCGGGATCGTGGTGGATACGCACTACGATGTGGTGGACACCCAGGACGAGCGCTGGCAGACGATTGACGTGGCCCGGGCCGGGGTGAGCTGGACGGACAACAACGAGCCTCAGGTGGGGCGCATCCCGCAGGTCTTCAGCCAGCCCACGCCGGCCCTGGTGCGGGCCTGGCCCTTCCCGCCCCGACACGACCAACAGAAGTACCACGTCTCCGTCGGGGACCCGGTGGCGGTTTGCGCGGGCCGGGACGGCAAGCACTGGTTCTTCAGCGACGAGTTGCCCTTCATCGCCCGCGTGATCGCCGAGATGGGGATCGTGGGCAACGCCACGGCCCCGCCGGGCTCGCCGGCGACCGGGGACAAGTACGTCGTCACGACGGGGACGGGGGCCTTCGCCGGCCAGGACGGCAAGATCGCCACCTGGGACGGCGAGGCGTGGGGCTTCACGACCCCGGTGAACACCGAGGAGGTCGTCGGCGGGGCCCAGTACCGCTACATCCGCGTCCGCCGGCAGAGCATGGCCGGGGACCCGACCTCCGACACGGCCTCGCTGGCGGACCTCTTGACCGCCGCCGGCGAGAACGTCGAGTACGACTACGTCCTGTCCGTCGCGCCGTACACGATGCACCACGGCTACCGCGTGGGAGACTACGTGTTGGTCTCCAAGCGGGGCCTGTACTACTACGCCACGCCGGCCAGGGAGAAGTTCCTGGCCTACCTGACCGACGAGGGCCCGACCGGCCAGGCGGACTTCGCCACGAACCACTACTGGGCGCGGGAGTGGTATGGGGGAATCACCTACAGCGACGGGTACGCCTGGGAGGTAACGCGGGCGGAGGTTCCCCGCGGCGTCGAGAACGACCCGATGGAGTCCGGCGGCCAGTGGGGCCGGTGGGTGGACGCCGAGAACCTGGCCGAGGACAGCGACTCGCATGAGTTGGCCGTCATCGCGCCCGGAACACCGCCGGCCAACCCGGAGGATGGCACGCTGGTCGAGGTCAGCATGTGGCGGGACCCCGATGCGGTGACGGACACGACCAAGGAGCCGTTCTACACGTTCGAGCGGCAGGCGGCGCCGACCGGCCCTACCGGGCCGACCGGGCCTACCGGGCCTACCGGCCCAACAGGGCCGAGTGGACCAACGGGGCCAACGGGGCCGAGTGGACCAACGGGGCCAACGGGCCCGAGCGGACCCACAGGTCCTACTGGTCCACAGGGGCCTACGGGCCCGACTGGTCCCACCGGACCGACAGGGCCAACAGGGCCGAGTGGGCCAACGGGCCCGAGCGGACCTACTGGTCCGATGGGTCCGCAAGGCCCCACCGGACCGACCGGGCCGACAGGGCCTACCGGCCCAACAGGGCCGAGTGGACCAACGGGGCCAACGGGGCCAACGGGCCCGAGTGGACCTACCGGTCCCACTGGGCCAACTGGCGGCGCAGGCGGGGATGGGCCGACGGGGCCGACAGGACCAGATGGACCAAGCTGCGGAGAGATCGACAAGTCCCTGGACGTGTGGATTGACGTGCAGAACAACGGGACCGCGACGGTCAGCAGCGACGACTGGCGCGGGAGATTCCTGCTCGTGTCTGGGGACAAAGTGGGCGGAACCATCGCCGACGCCAACGCGGCTCACTGGCTTTCCGGCGGATCGGGCGTCCTGACACACGTCTTTGGAGAGACCTACGCCGGGGGCGACTCGCCGATTTGCTCGAGGGGTGGCGGAGGCGGATCGATCGGGCTGTACCTCGACGGCGGAACCGGCCACCTGTACGTAAGCTCTGGATCCTATTCCTATCGCTACCAGGCACGATTCCTCGTCCTGGCCAGCGGGTTGAAGAACTCGGCGGACCACACAATATCGTAAGGAGAACACATGGCCCTCTGGTATCAATGCGGGGCGGGCTGGATGAAGACCTCGTGGGCGAAGCGGGATGCCCTGGCGGATGCTTATCTGTGCTGTCCCGGACCCTCGCTGAGCGCGGCGGCGCATCACAACCTGCACGTGCCCGGCGCCTTCATCTGCGGCATCACGACATCCTATCCCACGATTCGCCCGGACCTCTGGATTGGCATGGACGGGCCGGACTGCTACCCGACTTCGTTGTGGTGGGAGACGTTCCCGAAGATCATCCGCGGCAACTTCAAGAACGCGGTGTGCGTGGATACGCCGATCCAACGATGCCCGAACGTCTTTGCCGCCGACTGCGAACACGCGCCGGCCCTTGACATGTTCCGCCGACGCAACCACGACATCAAGTTCGTGTGGGCCGGGAACACGTTTACACTGGCCCTGCACGTTCTGGTCTGGATGGGTTTTCGCCGAATCTATCTGGTCGGTTGCGATCTGGGCGGCCCGAAGGATTACTGTCACGACCTGATCCTCTCTCCGGAGCGCAGATCGCACAACCGCAGGTCGCTCGATCAGTTGGCGGTGAACATCCCGAAGTTTGCCAAGGCCGCCCTTCCGTACATTTGGATCACGAGCGCGACGCCGGATTCACCCATCAACGCGGAGATCGGCTACACACCGCTTTCTGAGGCCCTGGCCCAATCGGCGGCGATGGTGCCCGATACGGGCGGTCGGATCATGCACTCCAACGATGCTGAACTCTGCAAGTGGGGCAAGTATGATGCGGAGGCCGGGATCGTCACGGGTTGCGACAAGAACCAGGAATGGCTGCTGGACTGGTGGTGGGCGCAGTACGCGGCTCACAACACCTTGCCCGTGGCCTTCTTCGACATGGGCATGACGGATGCGGGCCGGGAATGGTGCCGCCAGCACGGGCGTCTTATGAAGTCTCCCGTCGCTGGACGATTTGGCACGGGCAACATGCACAAGCCGTTTGTACTGGTCAAGAGCCCGTGGCGGCAAACGATCTGGCTGGAGCTCGACTGTGAGGTTCGCGGGAACGTCGAGTGCCTCCTGAAGTATGGACAAGGGGCGACGGGCTTGATGTTCGACCACTACTACAAGAGGCAGCTCGGGGCCGGCTCCCCGCCGGATGAGCCGTTGTACTCCACGGGCCTGATTGTGACGGTGAATGGAGACAAGCTGATCCCCGAATGGTGCAAGGACACGCTCACTCGTTATCGCCAGTTTCGCAACGATGGCGACACGATGAAGGCGACGCTCTGGCGGCTGAAGTACAAGCCCAACGATATTCCGAATGAGCTTCACCGCGTGCGATGTGAAGGGAACCATCCCGAAGCATTGACGATGCACTGGTCTGGACGGCAGGGCAAGGAAATCATCCGGCGCCAGATCGCGGCGGGGGAGACCGGATCGGGCGGCACGGTTCGCATGCCGGACGACAGCGACCCGCAGTGGATTTGCCGGAACGCGATTGGGCAATGGCGCGCGCGCCGAGCAAAATACGGAAGCCACCTCCCGGCGTTGGCCGCGTGCCTCTTGGCGACCAAGGGGTCCGTGCTAGAACTTGGGTCGGGTGACTGGTCTACTGGTTTTCTTCACCGATACTGCCAAGCCACACACCGCCGCCTTGTGACCATCGAATCCGACCTCGCGTACTATCAGAAGTACATGGGGCTTCGCACAAGTTGGCACCAGATCATTCACTCCAATGGAAGCGATGCCTTGCCCGACGGTCCCTGGGACGTTGTGCTTGTCGATCAAAACCCGCCAGCGAGCCGCGGCGTCAGCATCGCCCAACTGGCGAACGAAGCCACATTCCTCGTTTGCCATGACTCGGAGCGGGAGGAATCGTCTGCTTACCAGTATGATTTCTCGCCCTTCGCTTACCGCCAAGATTACTCGAGTGGCGGGCCGCGGACGACCGTGGTGAGCAACGTCGCCGAGCCGCCGGAGGCTACTGGCTGAGCCGGATTTCTCACTGACAGGACCTCAAAATCTTCGACAGGTTTCCCTTGCTTTCCCGACGCAGCGTGCTACAATAGAGGCATGAGCAAGGCAACGTCCATCTGGGGCAACCTCGTCACCGTCCGCCAGATCCGCAAGATGCTGAGACTGAAGAGCGTCTGGCAGGCACAGCGGATTCTCCGCGAGCTGAAGACGCGGGGCCTGCGCCCGAAGATGGGCGGCCGGTCCACCTGCTACGACGCCGACGAGGTCCTCGACCACTGGAATCGCTACCATCTCGGCTGAGCGGAAACCTAAACTCGGCTATTCCCAGCGGAAAAAAACTTCTCGCCCCAATTCCCGCCCGCGCAACGCCTTACAGGATGTCGTGGCCCGTGCAGCAAATTTACAGCATTTTATGGTTGACATTCCCTGCCTCCGTGCTATCCTTAGAGCGTGGACACCAAGAAGAAACGATCACGCGACTGGACGGCGGTGAGCCTGCCGCGTAGCGTCCTCAAGAGCGTTCGCGGCGTTTTGCGGGAGTTTGAGACGGCAGGCAGCTTCATTCGCGATGCGGTCGTGCGAGCCGTCGCCAGTCGGAAACGCAGAGACAAGTAGCCGAAAGGAGCACTTGATGAGCGACGAGAAGCAACCCCCGGTCTCCCCCCGCCGGGCGTTAGCGCCGCCGGGCCTCCCCCGCCCCGGCGGCGCGCCTTGCCCTCATCCGGCTGGGGCTCCCTCCACCCAGCCGGTTTTGCCGGCCGACGGGTTCGCCTCCTGTCCGTTGGCCGGTTTGGATTCGGCGGCCGCGCGTTGCGGCCTTGGGATAGACAGCCTCCCGGCACGGTCCGGGCGGGTGAGTTGACAACAGAAGACGAGGGCGGCGGCGTGGAAAGCAGACACGCGGATAGGCCCGCAATTTGCAAACGCTCGCTCCGATCCCTGCGACCCAGCGGGACAGCAAATCGGGACAGCCGGAGTAGCGCCCGGCCCGCCCTCACCAATACTGCTGGCGGGCGTCCCTCGGGAACGGAACCCGTCCGGAGGCGTCCTCAGAGGCGTCGTCGTTACTTATCGTTCGGGCCGCGTATGACGGTTGCATTCGCGGTGCCCGCCAGCATTGATACAACCCGCCGGCGGCTTGGTTCCGCCAGACCAGACGAGAACTTCCATGCAGCAACATGGAGCGAGCTTCTCTCGCCGGCGGGCGTGACCACAAACCGGGGCTTGGCCCCAAGGAGAATCGAATGATTCAGCCGACAGTTGGACGCATCGTGTGGTATTACCCTGACGGGTGGCGCAGGCCAACAGAGGAACATGAGCCGACATCGCTCGCCCCGCCCTTGGCCGCCATCATCACGAAGGTCTGGAAGAGCAGACTTGTGAATCTGGTTGCTTTCTCGGCCGATGGGGTCCCAAACGGCATAACCAGCCTGTTGCTGGTACAGCCCGAAGACCCGGCGCCCAAATACGGAATCCCGTTTTGCCAGTGGATGCCGTATCAGATCACCAAGGGCTACGGCAGCGAGAGCGCGGAGAAAGCGGCGGGGATCGTGGACGACACGACGACGACGACTGACCCCTCGGCGTGACCACAAACCGGCAACGGCGCCGTCACGGATGGTTGACACGGACGGTGCGGCGGAGCCACGGCGCCGCTGCCGGTGATAAGAAAGGTGAATCATGAAGATCAGGTACGAGATAGAAAAACCCAAGGACGAAACCACGTGCATCCGGACTGTGCCCCTCGGCACCGTTTTCCTGGGAAGCATTGAGGGGCGGGTTGATGTTTACCTGGCCATCTATGGCAGGATTGTTTCTCTTGGTGCGCCGCATCATGTATGGAGCAAGGAAGCATCCGGTGGCACGGTAATCACAAACTACCGCCCCGTGGCCGCCACGCTGATCGTCCACGCCGAGCCGCCGGAGGGGGACGACGGTGAGTAGCATCCGCGAGACCATGCGGGCCAACCCCCGCGGGACGGAGTGCAGCGGGTGTGGCCGTCCAGTGCCGGCGCTGGCGGACGTGGTGGCGTCGGTCTGCTGGCGATGCACCCACCAGGCCGCTGAGAGTGTCGGCGAGGACGCGATCGAGCAATCCGGGCGGACGTGCCCGGACTGTGGCGGTCCCATGCCGGCCCGGATGCGGCGATGCCCCGGTTGTGCCCGCCGGCGACGCCTCAAGATGGCCCGCGACCGGGTGCGCCGCCACCGGCAGGTGCTCGCAGGGCAGGTGTAACGCTTTTGACGCGCGCCGCCCCTTGTTAAATAAAGACTTACAACACCCTTTTTGGCCCGGACGACCGGAAGGGCGTCCTGGGGCACAGAAGCGTTACATGGGGCCTAAAACGGCCTCTGGCGAAAGGGCTGAACATGAGAACCGTGCTGAACTGGTTTTGTGACGCGGGCTCGCTGGTGTGGTTCCTCTGCTGCTGCCTGCGCCGGGATTTCCGGCAGGACTACCACGACAGCCTGGGCCTGCCGGAAGGGGACGGCGAATGAGCAAGAAACCAAACCCATACGAGCCGAGTCGGATGCAGAGGGGTCTGCCAAAGGCGATGGCAGGCGTTACGGCAGAGGTGGTGAAAGCGGTGACGGCAGAGCTTGAAGGCAAATTCGCCGCCGCCGTCGCCCGCGCGGAGAAGGCCGAGGCGGCGTGCGAGGAGTTACGGATCGCCCTCGCCCCATTTGCGGAAGCTGGTGAGTTCATCCGAGCACGCGAATGCTCGGTTGACTACATGATCGCCGACTACGGCATCGGTGGTACGAACAAATGGGAACCGTGGCTTGCCGCTGCTGGGATACTTCTCGGCGAGATTGATCCCGGCCAGCCCCTTCTGGACCGCCTCGCCGCCGCCGAGCGGCAAGTACACGCCCTTCGAGAATGTGATACCTGCCAGGGCGTGGGCGCCCTTGCCCTCCCGATTGGTTATGATCCGCTCAAAGGTGAGCAGTTTGGCGAGCCCGAAGAATGCCCGGAATGTAAGGGGAGTGGGATAAACGAATGGGCAACAACTATGGACCGCCTCGCCGCGGCAGAGGCCATCGTGGAAAAGCTGCCCAAGACGGCCGATGGCGTGCCGGTGGTGCCGGGGATGTCTTTGTGGCTACTGTCGAGGGGAGAGATATTACAGGCCAAAGCTCGCGGAGCTTGGATTGGCAACTCCCTGGACAGCGCCGAAGTGGACACATACCCCGAAACCGACGAAGAAGGTTCGTCCTGGGACACCTGGCTCTTGCGGGCATGTTACTCCACCGAGCAGGCCGCCCGCGAGGCCGCGAAGGGGACCGACCATTCCTAGCTACCTGATCGGCGACAAATGCCCGACCTGCGGGCGCGACGGCATGATCGCCTGCCCGGACTGCGGGAAGCGTTACGCAACGCTGATCGCCGCCTACTGGTGCTGCGCCCCCGCCCGACAGAAACATGCGAAGATCATGGCTGCCGCAAACAGGTACGAGGAAACCCAGGCGCGCCCGGCAGCGAACGGCGCAGCTATCCCGCCCGTCTCCGCGGCCGTGGCGCGGGCGAAGGCCCCAGTGAAGGAACGGCGGACGGGGCCGGGCGCGCTGGAAATATGGGAACAAGGCCAGGGATAGTAAAATGAATGTTCCAACCCCCGGAATCCACTACGGCGTACCCAGCGAGACCTACCATTCGTGGCAGGCACTGAGCCATTCGTGGATGCAACGGCTCCGGCAGAGTCCGGCACACCTTCTCGACCTGATCGAGAACGGTCCTGATGAACCCACACCGGCCATGATCGTGGGCACTGCTGTTCACTGTGCTGTCCTGGAGCCGGAGGAGTTCGAGAAACGGTACGCGATCCGCGACGAAGACGTGAACGGAACAACCAAGGCCGGCAAAGAGTTCAAGGCGAAATCTGAATCTGCTGGCCAGATTGTTCTTTCGGCCAAGAGCGGACGCTGGATCAAGGCCATCGCCAGACGGGCCAGGCACAGCCCGCGACTGGCCGAGTGGCTGCACCGGGATCACCAAACCGAGGTCTCGTTCGTCTGGCTGCGCGACGGGCTATTCTGCAAGTGCCGAGTGGACCTGATCGTACCGGGTCTAAACATCCTCGTCGATCTCAAAACGACTCTCAGCGGGAGCGCCGACGGGTTCGCCACCCAGGTCGCCCGGTACAACTACCACGGTCAGGCGGCGTGGTATCTGGAAGGCGTTCAACAGACCACGGGCGAAACATGGGACTGGTGGTTCACAGCCTGTGAGAAGCGCCGGCCGTTCCTCGTCAACTGCCATGCCATGCCGCGCGATAGCAAGGCACATCTGGACGCCGTGGCCGAGAACGACCGCCTCTTTGGCATCTACAAAGCCTGTATGGAGACCGGCCATTGGCCGGGCTATGACGACGTGGACGAGATTCACCTTCCCGAATGGGCCTCGACCGTCGAAACGGTTGACAGCGAAGAAGAAACCCCCTTTGACTGAAAGGATGCAAACATGGGACTGACGAGAGGCGACGTGTTTCCGAGCCGGTATCTGGGAAAAGACGACGTGCAGAAGCCGACACGCAGCACTATCGCCGACGTGCGCATGGAAACGATCAAGACGGATCATGGCGACGAGGAAAAGGCTGTCATGCTGTTCACCGACGAGAGCATGAAGCCGATGATCGTCAACGCGACCAACTGGGACTGCCTGGAGGCGGCCTACGGACTCGATACGGACGCCTGGCTGGGCAAGCCGGTGGAGGTCTACGTTGATCCCGGCATCATGTTCGGCGGTCGGCGGGTTGGGGGCGTCAGGGTGCGCATCCCCGCCGGAACGACCGTGGCCGGGACGGGCTCTGCGCCCGTGCGGGCGGCGTCCTGGACCTGGGAACAGGCTCTTGCCGCGGCGGCGAAGGTCGGTATGGACAAGGACGCGCTGGTTGCCGCGCTGAAGGACCGGGGACTGAACGGCTACAACGCCGCCAGGGATACGGCGGTGGTCATGGAGATCGTCGCGGCGGGGCCGGCGGGCGATGGCCCGGCGGACGACAGCATTCCGTTCTGAGCAACCTCGCGGCGGGCCGGACCCTGCCGGCCCGCGCACAGCCGGGCGGGCGCTTTCCTCCTTTCCGTTCGCCCGGCACTGACAACAGGCGGCAAGGGCCGCAGAAACAGGAGATGCGTATGCTCCTGACATTCGAGATCGTCGCCTTTGTGATTCGGATGCTCTGGGCGAACCCGCCAACGTGGCAGGCGACAGACAGTGTAATGTATCTCGCCCCCGATGCCGAGCCGGCGGCAATACCGGCAGGGGCGCACGGTGTCGGGCCGTGAATGCTCCCCCAGAGCGATTACGCCCGGTGCCTACGCAGTTGTAGGCACCGGGTCCTGACAACAGGCGGCAAGGCCGCTGGGAGATACGACGATGGCCAAGTACCGCAAGAAGCCGGTGGTGATCGAGGCAGTGCAGTGGCACAATCACGATTACGGCGACACGCTGGCGTGGGAGGAGTTCCCTGACTGGCTGACCGGAGCGCTCCACACCGGCGAGATCAAGGCCGTCTTCAAAGGTGACGTGGACTACTGGGAACTTGAGATCAAAACGCTAGAGGGGACGATGAAGGCTGGCCCCGGTGATTGGATTGTTCGGGGCGTAAAGGGCGAACTGTACCCCGTAAAGCCCGACATCTTCGCGGAAACCTACGAGCTGCAGAGCCCCAGCCCATCAGCGACGCGGACTACCCTGACCGCACAAAGGCGAAGGCATAGGGAGGATAAACCATTGACAAAGCGTCTGCTCCAATGGCTCGGCGCCTGGATCAAGCTGGCCAGCGCCGCCGTCGAAATCCTGTGCTTCTCACTCTATCGGCCCGAATGGCATACGTCGTATCTGATCTGGTATCTCGGCTGGCAATGCCGGGCAGTTGAGGCTGTAGCCTGCCCGGCACGGTCCGGGCGGGTGAGTTGACAACAGAAGACGAGGGCGGCGGCGTTTATCGCAGCCAGCACAAAGTGCGGCGATGGTCGCAAGACAGCGACGAGCAGGATTCTGACGACTGCTGGGCCACGGCATAACGTCAGAGCCGTGGCTGTTGCGGGGTTCAAGTCCCCGCCGCCGCAGTAAAGGAGAACACGATGACACGAAACCCCAAACTGGACCGGGACAAGCGGCTGCTGGGAGAATCAATCGAGCACTGGCTGCGCATGAGGGTGGCAAAGCCAAACGATGAATCGGAAGGGCCTTATTCAGATGACTGTCCCCTCTGCTTACAATACAGACGATACACTGAATACGCTATTGTCTGTGGGGGCTGCCCTATTGCCGTCGCCTCTGGCAACGAGGACTGCAAAGATACGCCCTATATCGCTGCCTATCACGCATGGCGCAACAGAGGCCCCCGCCGCGGCACCCCCTCCTGGCGGTCCTGGGCGCGGGCGTCGCAGAAGATGATTGACTACCTCAAACAACTGCTCGCGGAGCTGGAGGCGCGGACATGAAGAACGAAACCTACTATCGCAGAGTTCGGCAAGGACGGCGCGTGCGGTATGAGCCCGTGGCGATGTCTGATACCCACAAGGCGTGGCCGGAGGGCTCGCATCTTATGGTCTGCAAGCCGGGTGTGCGCTCGGCCTGGCTGCGCATCGAGCCGGCCTTCGCGGACGTGGAGGCGGCGATGGTGGCCGTCCGCGAGGCGATGGCGGAGGCCATGCTACAGAAGGCCACGCCCCAGCCGTATCGTAAACGCCTGACCCCGAAACAGCAAGTGGCTTACGTCGCGCTCGCCAAGGCGATGGGACGGCGCTGGGGTGGCCTGGCGGTCGCCAGCATCCGCGACATCATTGAGGCCGGCCTGGACGTGGTGCGGAAGCAGATCAAGGAGCAGACGTGACCATTGCCCTGATTCTCGCCGTCCTGGCCCTCGGCCGGCCCCCGAACCTGGGACCGCTGTACCGGGCCATCTGGCAGGAAGAGAGCGTCAACGGAACCAAGCTCGTCAGCGACCGCGGCCGATCCCTGGGCGACTACCACATCGGCCGCGCGTACTGGACCGACGCCTGTGAGTTCGGCCGGGTATCGTGGAGCTACGACCGTTACGTTTGGAGCCGCGCCCATTCAGAACAGGTGATGCTGTGGTACTGGTCGAGGTACTGCCCTGATGCCCTGCGCCGGGGTGATTATGAGACCCTGGCCCGAACCCACAACGGGGGGCCTCGCGGGGCGAGGAAAACCTCAACGCTGCGCTACTGGCGGCGCGTGAGGAGCGCGATAAGCGAGAAAGGGGCTCGTCAATGAAAGCTTGGCCGATCGCTCACAAAAAACCAGGTAGAAGCAGCAGCGAAGGAGAAGCCATGAGCAAGCGCAAGGCCGTGGCCTGGCTGGTGACGTGGGAAGAATCCGATGCCTCTGGCCACTGGCTCGCAAAGCGCGAAATGTTCTGGCCGCCAGATATCCAGACGGACGCGAACGAATGGGCTGAGGACATGAGGCGCAAAGCCCGGCAATACTGCGCCACCGTCCGCAAGGTCCGCGGCCCGATCGCGCTCGTGGAGCGGGATGATTAAGCTCCCGCCCGGCAACCGCGTGTGGTCCTGGCTGAAAGCCTTCGCCGGGGCGTGGGCGCGGAACAGACAGAACGACCAGAAGGCCGCCGAGGCGGCAGATAAGGAAGTTGAATATGAGCGAACGGAACCGATGTGACAAGACCGGATGCGAGGCGGAGGTCTGGGGTATAACGGCAATCACACTGTTGGGCATCTGTCGTGTCCACCTGTGTGACCGGCACCGCCGGGCCGCGGAGCGTGACCCGCTAATCCAGGCCGCATGGCAAGCGATGGACGCAAGCATTATCGAGCTGAACTCGATGGGCAGGGCCGCGGCCAATATACATGCCGACTTGAAGGCATTCGAGAACATGACTTGGCGCTACGCGCAGCAGCGGCGCGAGGCGCGCAAACTCGTATTACTGTGGCTCGACACCCCGGACCCAAAGGACACCACGGATGGCGACGGCGAACGGAGTTGCGACGATGAGAGTGCTCGGCATTGACCCCGGCAAGGATGGCTTCCTCTGCCTGCTCGGCGGGGCGGCCAGTCCGTCGTTCCAGCCCATGCCAACCATTGCCCAGGGCAAGGGCGGCAAGCGCCTCTACGATGATAGCATGATCGCCTCCCTCATTCGGGGCTACAGCCCAGACGTCGCCGTAATCGAGAAGCAACAGGCCATGCCCGGCCAGGGCGGCAGCTCCATGTTCTCCATTGGCGTCGGGTTCGGGCTATTGCGTGGCGTCTGCGCCGCACGGGCGATGCGGGTTCTGATCCCACACCCCCGAACGTGGCAGAAGGTGATGCTCAGGGATATCCCAGGCACCGACACGAAGGCCCGCGCCTTGATCGCGGCCCAGCGGCTATTCCCGAACGTGGACCTGCGGGCAACGGAGCGGTGCCGGAAGCCGCACAGCGGCAAGGTGGACGCCCTGCTGCTCGCCGAGTACGGGCGGCGAGTGGACCGCCCCTGGTGAAAAAGGTGAAACATATGACTGATACCGACCCCCTGGCCAAGCTCCGCCGCGCCGTGGCCGAGTACGACGAGGCGTGCGAAGCCATGAGTAGCATTCTCGCTGAACCGGCCTCCATGAGCGCCAATTGGGCCGTGCGGCACAATCGGGCGCAGGGTAAGTGTACGGTCAAGCGAGAGCAGCTCGTAGCCGCCGCGCGCGAGGCGGTGAAGGAACGACAGTGCCCAAGCCTCGTATCCGCGTGACATCCGACGGCGGCGGCATTCGGCTGCACCTGCCCGTCGAGGTCCTGCGCACGACGGACTTGTGGCTGCCCCGCGCCGAGGCCCAGGAGTTGAAGGGCGGGCTCTGCCGGGTGCTGGAACGGAGCCGGGAGTCCGCGCGGCGGCGCAGGGAGGCCCGGCGGTGAATGATGTCTACTACAACGACAACGACCCGAAGATATGCGCGTGGCTGCGGGAACTGATGGCTGACGGGCTGATCCCGCCCGGCGACGTGGACGACAGGAGCATTTGCGATGTGCAGGGAAGCGAACTCACGGGGTACGAACAGGTCCACCTGTTCGCCGGGATCGGCGGCTGGGCCTACGCCCTGCAACTCGCCGGATGGGAAGCACCCGTCTGGACAGGTTCTTGCCCCTGTCAGCCCTTCAGCGCCGCCGGGAAGCGCAAGGCCGAAGCGGACGAGCGCCACCTGTGGCCCGCTTTTTTCCGGCTCATCGCCGAGTGCCGGCCCCCGGTTGTCCTTGGCGAGCAGGTTAGCGGCAAGCTTGGGCGGAAATGGCTCGCCGGAGTATACGCTGACCTGGACTCGATCGGCTATCGAGTACCACGGGACGAGCAGGAGAATTACGAGTTCTACGACCTTCCGGCTGCGGGCGTCGGGGCGCCGCACATCCGGCAGCGGCTGTACTGGGTGGCGGACTCCACAACAAGGCAACGCCGATCAGGGGCCGAAGAGTTTGGAGCACTACCAGCGGTGCCGGCGGACTTGCGAATCACAGATCACGCTGACAGATCAAGCTCGGCTGGCCGGCTGGCCGACGCCGATGGCCGGAACCCCGGCACAGAAGGGCTACAACGAGGCAGGCAACACCGACAGCGGCCGGAAGACGATGGAACTGGTGAGCGGCTGGCCGACGCCGAAGACGCCAACTGGCGGGGGTTTCACCGGGGAGCGCAAACCAGGAGCCAAGGGCGGCAGGTTTCACAAGACAGAGGATGTGGCACTGCTGGCCGGCTGGCCGACGCCGGGCGCTGCGGAAGGCGGCTCGACGAGCAGGAGCGGGGACAGGAAGGACGAACCACTGATCGGCGGGTTGGTGAGGGGACTGGCCGGCTGGGCAACGCCGACCCACGGCGACGCGCAGAAGATCAAGCCGTTTCCCGATGCGCCCCAGCCGGCGCTGGCCTACCAGTGCCAGACGGCGGGCTACCCGACGCCATCGGCGCGGGACTGGCGCGACGGCAGAAGCAACCAGCACGACAAGAACGCCCGGCCGTTGAACGAGGTGGCGACGAATGCTTTTGGCGAGACTCTCGGCTCATCCCCTGCCGAGACGGCAAGGCCCGGCGCATACCGACTGAACCCGCGCTTTTCCCTTTGGCTCATGGGCTACCCGGACGAGTGGGCCTGCTGCGGGGAGCGGGCAATGCGATCTGTCCGCAAGTCGCGGCGATCTTCGTGATGGCGTTTATGGAGGCCCGGCGGTGAGCGTGGAGTTCGTGATCGGCGATGCGGAGACAAACGATATGGGTGCTCGGTACGACCAATGGCTGTCGTTTATGGTTGAATGTGAGATATGCGGCACGCTCTGGGCCGGCGTGGCGCCTGTCGGGGCCGTGGAAGCAGAATGTCCAACTTGTGGCCACTTCGCGGCAATACCTGACGGATGGCGATACGCTAACGAGGCAGAGGAAGCAGCTGTTGAAGCATTGCCGATAGCGGATCGTCACTACAACCGCCCGACGCACTACACGGCCCAAACCGAACTGCGTGGACGGTTAGAACAGGTTACCGTTTATGGTGGACGGTCGGAGTTTCAAATATACGACCCGGTCACCGGCAAGGGAACCCCATGTCATTTCAGCGCTCAAGACGCCGAGAGGGTCGGGGCTCTTATCACGCATCGTATCGCAGTGGTTGGTCTGGCCACGTACAACCGGGACGATGAGCTAGTGTCCGTGCAGGTTCAAGAATGCCGGTCACTCCGCGAGGATAGCGAACTTCCACAGATTGAAGACTTGCACGACTTGGACATACAGATATCCGGCGACCAGTCTTCTGAAGACTTCATACGGGGGTTAAGGGATGAAGACTGACAAGCCGGTGGTGATGTTCGACTCTTGTGTATTGATCGATGCTATTCAGAAGACGCCAAGCCGCTAGTCGAGGAAGCGAAATGACCACGAAACTCTACAAGGTGCTGAACGGGGACGGAACCTGCTACAATGGAGGACGCGCCAGGTGGTCACTGCCGCGCGGCCGGCGAGCCGGGAAGTGGATGCCGGTGATTCGCAACATCAAACCGTGCGAGCGCGGCTACCACCTGTGCCGCCTGCGAGACCTCCCGGATTGGCTCGGCCCCGCGATTTGGACGGCCGAGGGCAGGGGCGAGAAGATCGTCTGCAACAACAAGGTCGTCTACGCCGAGGCGCGGCTTCTGTCGCCGACTGGCTGGACGGAGCAAACGGCTCGCCTGTTCACCGCCGACTGTGCGCGGCGAGTGCTTCCCCTTTATGAGACAGCAAATCCTGGGGATGCCCGCCCACGCCGAGCAATCGAAACGGCCGAGCGCTTTGCGTACGGATTGGTAGGAGTAGACGAATTGGCTGCGGCCAGGGATGCGGCCAGGGATGCGGCCAGGGATGCGGCCGGGGCTGCGGCCTGGGCTGCGGCCTGGGCTGCGGCCGGGAATGCGGCCGGGGATGCGGCCGGGGATGCGGCCTGGACTGCGGCCAGGGCTGCGGCCTGGGCTGCGGCCAGGACTGCGGCCGGGGCTGCGGCCGGGGATGCGGCCTGGGCTGCGGCCTGGGCTGCCGATCGCAAATGGCAGGTGGGGCGCTTGGCGCAATATTTACGCGGAACAGCCAGCTTGGACAGCCGCCGCGCCAAGGTCGAAAGAGCTATGCGCAGGACTCATATCCGGCCACCGGCAGAAGGAGCAATAAGTGACCAAAAACAAGGATGCGATTCGTATTGATCCCACATTGTCGAACCTGCTGCCGCCGCTACAACCCCATGAAGCCGAAGGGCTGGAGGCCGACATCGTCCGCGACGGGTGCTTGTCTCCACTGATCGTCTGGAACCAGTTGCTTGTGGACGGGCATAATCGGTACGCGATTTGCCAGAAGCACGACATCTCGTTTTCCGTCAGGCGTATGCAATTTGCATCCTTGGGCGAAGCCTGTTTGTGGGCCTGGGATCATCAGGACCACCGCCGAAGCATGAACGCCTTTGTCCGAGGCGAACGCCTGCTGCAATGCAAACAGATCGTCGCAGAGATCAAGGCCAAGGCCAAAGAGCGGATGCTGGCCGGCAAGGCTACCGACCCTGTGCCAATATTGGCACAGGGTAAGGCCCGCGACGAACTGGCCGCGAGAGTCGGCGTGTCCCACGGCACTTTCGACAAGATCGAGGAAATTGTTGAAGAGGCCGACGAGGAAACGAAGGAGAAGTTGAGGACCGAGCAAATCAGCATCAGTGCCGCCGCGAAGGATGTTCGCCGGAAGAGACGGAAGGCAGCCAACGAGCAGGCCCGCAAGAAGCGAGCCAGGCCGCCAAAAGGCAAGTACGAAGTGATCGTCGTTGACCCGCCCTGGCCGATGGAAAAGATCGAACGCGATTGCCGCCCCAATCAAGTCGCCCCTCTTGACTACCCGACCATGACGGAAGACGAACTCGCCGCCGTCAAGTTGCCGACCGCACCGGATTGTCACGTCTTCCTCTGGACTACCCATCGGTTCCTCCCGATGGCACTGCGCCTACTGACGGGTTGGAAGCTGAAATACGTCTGCACATTCGTATGGCATAAACCAGGCGGCTTCCAGCCGGTTGGTCTACCTCAATTTAACTGCGAATTCGCCCTGTACGCCCGCAAGGGGAGCCCGAAGTTTGTTGACACCAAAGCGTTTCCAACGTGCTTCAAGGCGCCCCGCGGCAACCATAGCGAGAAGCCCGAAACGTTCTACGACCTCATCCGCCGCGTCTCGGATGGCCAGCGCCTCGACATGTTCAACCGGCGGAAGATCAAGGGCTTCGACGGCTGGGGAACGGAGGCCCCAGAATGACCGACTGGAAAGACGACAAACGGTGGTCCGACCGATTCCTGCCTGAAATCAAGAGCATCCTTGGCCGGCACCTGATCGGCGAACCCGCTCGCGAAGAGGACGCCGAGCGGAACACCGATCTGATCGTGCTGCGTATGGAAGCTGTCCGAATCGCCTGCCGCGTCAGAAGGCACGACTACCTTGCCAAATACGCCGACGAATTCACGATTCGCGAAGGTCGGCCCAGTGGCACAAAGACCGAATTGACCAAGATCGTCGAGGGGTGGGGCGATTTCTTCTTCTATGGATTCGCCGACGAACCCGAAATCGCCCTCGCCCGGTGGACTCTGGCCAACCTGAAAGTGTTTCGCCTCTGGTTCATGCAGCATCTTGCCGCACACGGCGGGAAGCTGCCCGGCACACAGCAGGCCAACAAGGACGGATCATCCTGGTTTCGGGCGTTTCGATGGGTGGACGTGGCTGCTGATTTCATCATTGCCAGTAGTGGCTTTGCAAACGAAGTCGCCACCTTGCGGGAGGCTGACCAATGAGCAACGACCTAGCGGAACTCCTGGATCGCCCCATCGCCTTTCACCGTTGCTTCGTTGACCTGGGCGCTGGCATCCAGGGCGCTCTCATTCTCTCACAGGCGATCTATTGGAGCAATAGGACTTCGGATCACGACGGCTGGTTCTGGAAAACGCGCCAGCAATGGGACGACGAAACGGGTCTTCGCCGTCGCCAGCAGGAGAGTGCCCGCGCCAAGCTGTGCAAGCTCGGCATTCTGGAGGAGGACAAGCGCGGCGTGCCCTGCCGCGTGTTCTACCGCGTCAACTGGACGGTTTTGGGCGACCTACTCAAAAACGTACAAACTAGAAGGTACAAAGTGCGCCAACTAGATGGCGCGAAACGTACCAACAAGAAGGCGCAGAACGTACCAACTATTACAGAGACTACGGCAGAGACTACTTCTGAGACTACAACACCTATCGCCGTCGCTGACGCTCCGGCGAAGGGCACCCCGGCGAAGCCGAAGAAGCAGCGGCCGAAGAATCTGCACTTCGAGGCGTTCAGGGCGGCTTACGACGCTCGCTTCTCGGAACCGTATGGTGCCGGCACGAAGGCCGACTTCGTGCAGCTCGCGCGGTTCGTGAAGGAACACCCTGGCGTCACGCCGGAGCGGTTCGTCGCCGTGGCTCGTTTCCAGTGGGGCCGGGGTGAGTTCATTCCGGGCGCCAGCCGGACGATCAAGGGGCTGTGTGCAGCTTGGCCGACGCTGGCGAACCAGGCGGACGAGGCGAATGGCGGCGCCGCGGCCGGCGGCCTGACGCCCGGCCAGCGGATGACGGCCGAGATCAACATCCTCGTTCGCGAGGGCATGAAGGCCGAGGACGCCGCCGCGCAGGTCCACGCGAAGTACCGCTCGGAGGAACCGTTCTGATGGAAGCCCTGTTATTGCCCCAGGACAAAGCGGCGGAGCAGTTGGTGATCGGCCCGGCCATGATCTCGGCCGAGGCGGCGTCAAAGCTCGTCGAGAACCTGACGGCGGAGGACTTCTACGTTCCGGGCCATCGGGTGATCTACGCGACGATCCTCAAGCTCGTCCACGATCCAAAAGCCGCGATCGAGGCGGCGACGGTGGTGTTGGCGCTCCAGGAGGCCGGCGAGCTGGACAAGGCGGGCGGTGACAGCTACATCGAGGAGATACTGACGGGCACGCCGGGGCCGAGTTGGAACGCCTACGCGGCGGAACGGGTTCGCAGGTGCAGCCAGGGCCGGCAGGTGCTCGCGGCCATCGCGGCGGCGTCCGCCGAGATCAGGGAACCCGACACCGACCCGGAAGACGTGGCTAATGGGCTCCAGGTGGAACTGCACCGGATATGCTCCCGTCGCCACAGCAGAAGCGCCGTCCGCCTGTCAGCGGCCGTGGACGGCGTTCTTGCGACGGCCGAGAGGGTCCAGGCCGGCACCGTCGAGCCCGGCATCCCCTACGGCCTCGCCGGCGTGGACGCCCTGACGGGCGGTATGGAGGCGGGGCAGTTGATCGTCCTGGCGGCCGGCACGTCGAAGGGCAAGAGCGCTTTGGCCCTGGAAATGGCCGAGCGGACGGGCCTTCACGGGCCGGTCCTCTTCGTCAGCCGGGAAATGACTGCCGCTGCGCTTGCGAAACGATCGTTACAGGGCCGCACGGGCATCAGCGGCCAGAATATCCGATACGCGAAACGATTGGGCACGGGGGACTGGCAGCAGCTCCAGGAGGCCGCGGCGGAGATTGAATCCGTACTGGTCTGGATAGATACCTACTCGCGGACAGTGGGCGAGATCGCGTCTCGCGCCCGGCTCCTGGCGGCGTCCTCGGCCCGGCCGGTCCGCCTTGTTGCCGTGGACTACCTGCAACTCCTGGATTGGCAGACCAACCGGGGCGACTCGAAGGCCACGGCCATTGGCCGCATCGCCTGGGGCTGCAAGACGCTGGCACTGGACCTGGACGTACCCGTGCTGGCCCTGAGCCAGTTCAACCGAGACCCGAACCGGCAGAACCGCCCACCAGAGCTTTCCGATTTGCGGGACAGCGGCGAGATCGAGCAGCACGCGGACGTGGTGATTCTGCTGCACCGGCCGGAGGATGTTGTAACGGACGTGAGCGGGTGCCTCGAAGTGTGGGCTCGCGTGGCCAAGTGTCGGGATGGAATGACGAACACATGGACAGGCCCCGACGCGATCCGGCTGGCCTTTCACATCGGCCGGGTCCGCTTCCTGGCCTCGGAGCAAGCCTCTTATGAGTGAGCCCGAACACATCGGCAGCATCTTGCGCCGGGCATTGGCGAAAGAGCGCGAGCACCAGCGGCGCCTGGCGGAGGCCGACCAAACCCCGCCCGTCGAGCGAATCCGTCGCGCTGTGGCGAGCTACCTGACAGCCAACCCCCCGCGCGGGCCGCAGCCGCCGCCGGAGGTGGACGACATTCCGTTTTGATCGGAGCCCGAATGAGCGATTACCAAACCCCGGACGATCCCCGACGGGCCGTAGCCGAAGCGCTGGGCGACGTGCCCTGCCATCTTTGGGAGATGGCCGAAGAGATCATCGGCAACTCGCGGCCGGAGGCGCAGACCCGTGTGCTGACCGCCCTGGAATGGCTGATCGAGCGCGGCCTGGCACGAGAGCACCACGGCACCGAGGGCCGCGACAAGGGCAAGACCAGGTACGTCAGGACCGGCCCGGAGGCTATCCGGGACTGGCTGGCCGCCAAGCCCCGGCAGAAAGGCGAGAGCGATGAGTAGCCGCCATCCGAGCGGGAGAGGGCTAGGGGGCCGAGCCCAGCCAGTCCTCGAACCGTTTCACCAGCTCCGTCGCCGCCTCCTCGTTCATCCCCGGCGTGTACGCCGCCCGGACCCGGCTCGTTGAGTGGCCCAGGAGGTCGTCAATGATCCCGTGCTGCCCGCCCAGACCCTCCAGGGCCGTTCTATACCACCGGCGGAGGTCGTGCGGCCGAACGCCCGTCGGCTTCCACCAGTGGTTCAAGTGGCTCGTCAGGGGCTTCTCACCCCCGGCCTGGCCGATGCAGTAGCCGGCGGGGTTTATCGCCCGCAGCTCGCCGAGGGCCCCGGCGGCCTGCCCGCATAGCGGGATCCGCCGATCGTGCCGCTTGGTCCCCCCATCGGCGCCCGGGACGTCCAGCCAGCCGTCGTCCACGCCGTCCCAGGTTAGTGCCTTGGCCTCGCCCTGTCGCATCCCCGTGGTCGCAAGGAGCACGAAGGCCAGCCGACTCAGCGGCGGCTCCAGGCCCTGCACGGTGGCCCAGAAGCCCTCTGGCTTGCCGATGGGCAGCCTCGGCCGCTTCTGGGGCACTCGGAGTCGCCTGACCGGCCGGACGGGGTTCAGGGTGCAAATCTGGCGGTCTTGGGCCCAGCGGAACCACGCCGACAGTCGCGCGAGGTAGCGGTTCACCGTCGCCGGGCCCAGACGTCGCTCCAATTCGTCGCGCCAGGCCGCGACCGCCTGGGGCTGGATTTCGTCCATACTCGCCCCGTTGCCGCCGAGGAACCTAAGCAACGATCCAATGGCCAGCGCCTGCTGCTCGATGCTGCTGCGCGAGGCCCGCGGCTCGCCGCGGGGACGCTCGGCCTGGAAGGCCAGGAACAACTCGGCGGTGTCGTGGGCGGGGATTGCAGTCACGCTCCTACTCCTTCGATGAGGGGGCCGAGCTCGTCCAGCGCGGCTGAGATGGCCTGTCGGGTTTGGATCGCGGCATCAACGTCTCGTAGGGTGTAGAGTTGCTGTGCCAGCAAAAGCTCCAGGTGGCGGATGTGCTGGCCGAGCCAGCGCACACGGGCCGGCCGGGGTGGAATCCATTGCCGATCACGGCCGGCATAGTCGTACATCCGTCGAGCGGCCCGATAGAACTCGCTCATGCCGCCGTGGGCCTCGAACTGTTGCTCTAACTGCGCGGCCGAGGGTGGCCAGCCGGATGGCAGCAGGTTCATTGACAGGCTCCAAAGGCCGCAGCCACGAGTGCATCGGCCGCGGCGTGGGGATTGGCGCGCAGGGCGCCCTGAATCCTGCGCTTGGCCTCGGCGGCGGTCAGGCCGGCCTGGGTCAGCGCCGCCAGGGCGGTTTCTGCCTCGTCGTCGAGGGTCTCGGTCGCTGGAGGTAATGAAGCCCGGCAGGCCGCCAGGGCGGCCGTACTCACGAAGGCCGAGACAGAGAGCCTTCGGTCGGCGGCGGCCCGCCGGATCGTTTCGTGGTCCCGGGGCATCATGCGGATGATGACTTGGTGGCGCCTCACCGTCTCGCCAGCGCCCAGCCCATCGCGCGGAGCAGCAGCAGCGCGATCACGATGTCCAGTAGCATGTCCATTGCTCATAATCCTGGTGGGCATTTGCCCTACTGCCCGGCCGGGGAGTCGAACCCCGGCGGCACCTTGCGGGCGGTATGTTACTCACCTTTACTCCGGCCGCGCGTTGTTATCGTCTCGCGGCCGATGCTATAACAACGCCGGTCTTCGTGGGCCTCCCGGCCCGGTTAGGTGCTCAATGCGCACGGTCCTGCGCGAACGATCCGCTCCATGCGGGGTTATCCGCCAGGGGCCACCACCACTGACGCCCGGCCGGCAACTCGCGATTCCTCAGGGCATCGTGGGCGAGAGCACATTCGCGAGGGGTAATCGCGCCAACATCGCGGGCGGCGGCCACATAACCGCATAGGAACGCGGCCCCGCCATCCTCCCGGCCCTCGATAGCCAGGAAGTCCCGGATGGTCCGCGCGGCTCTATGACGCAGTTCTGCAAGTTGCATGGCCTTCTCCTTCTCTGTGGGCCTCCCGGCCCGGTTAGCGTGTTGGCGCTACGGTGCGATAGCAGCCCGGATGCGATCCCGACAACGCGCCGACCAGATGTCCCACGCGCGGTCGTTTGCGGAACCGGGATGGGGCGGCAGTTCAATCGTCCGACCGGTGTCCGTCATGCCCAGTACAGGCACCCCTGCGTACACGCTACCAGTGGCGCAGTCCACTGCCCACCCGAAGCCGTCGCCGGCATCGTCGGTTGCGCCCACCCATAGCAGGTTGCCCGTGACACACTCGCCCATGTGTAACATGATGTTCTCCTGTCTCCGGGCCTCCCGGCCCGGTTATCTCCCGGTCCTGGCCAGCACGGCGGCAGCGCCGCGGCAGGCCACTTGGGCCAACTCCGACGACCAGCTTTTTCGCGGGTTTAGCGCATCTACGCAGGTCGCAAGCGCCTCCAGCGCCTCGGCCAGCAGGCCGGGCGAAAGCTGCTTCACGCCGGCGCAGGCGTTCCAGGCGTCCTGTATTCGCTGGCAGTTGGCCTGCGCGTCCGCCTGGTCGCCTTCCATCGTGCCCAGTAGCCGGCGGCTCTCATCCTCGATTCGGTGGTGCGGGCGCACCGCGGAGACTGCCCAGTAGATTCGCCCCTGGTAATACTCGCTCATGGCCTACCTTTCTCCCGCCTCTGCGGGCTCGGCCGCGGCGATGGCGGCGAGGGCTTGCTCCATGCCGCGGATCAGGCCAGCCATGTCCGGGTAGTTCTGGCGGATCAGGTTGTGCCACTGGACGATCTCCTTGCACGCCGCCAGGAGCGCCGGCGACGCGGCGATCAGGCGGGCATTGGCCTCCATCTCGCCGGGGCGCGTGTTGGCGGTTTCTTCGCAGTAGGGATCGGCGATCACCGCATCGTCCGCCGCTCGCACCATCTCATCCTCGAACCGCCACGGCCCAGGTGTGTGTCTCTCGCTCATCGTGTTGCTCCTTCTCCCGCCGCTCGGCGGGTGCTGTAGGTCAGCGGCTCGCCGGTCAGTTTTTCGATGTCCGCATGACGTGGAACGCCGGGCCGACCTTCCTCAGCCCGCCCGCGCGCCGGTCGCTGCGGTAGACCGTGAACCATCCCGACAGGCCACGATCGCCAGTCGTCCGCCGTGCGATGGCGCTCCGCCCGCGCAGGCGGTTGGCGACGTGCTGCGCGGCGTCCTCGATGCAGTCTCCGCGCGCTATCAGTACGATCGCCTTTCCGCGTAGTGTCGCTCGATACATCATCGTGCTGTCTCCCATCTAGGGGCCAGCGGCTCGCCGGCCCAGGCCCGGACTCCCGCCCTGTCCGGGCGCGGGCCGAAAATCAGCTTAACATTGAATCGTTGTTATTCGCACTGCGCCGCACACAAGGCCGCTTCTCGCGTGTCAAAATGGCCCACGTATTTGCACAGCCAGCGTTTGAAATCGCGCCGCTTCAAATGCCAACCGAGTAGCATCATCCCCTGTCGGCCGAGTTCGGCGTCAATGTCGGCATCGAATGCTTTGGCCGCCTCGGTCCGGTGTTCTGGCCGCAGACAGTCAACGCAGACATACCGGGCATACTCTGGCGTCATGTGAAACAACTCAAATTCGCCATTCTCGCCCTTTACAATTTCAAAAGGTACATTCATCGTTCGCGCTCCTCTTTCCCGGCGACTCCCGCCGCCCGGCGGGTCTGTAGGCCAGCGACTCGCCGGCCCAGGCCCACGCCCGGCGCTACCCGGACGTGGGCGCGGGTCGGCCCGCGCGGGGGTCAGGCGACCGATACGCCCGTAGAACCGACCGCCTCAGCCAACTGCCGATCAAAATCCTCTGCGGCCAGCCGAGCCTTGACGGCTGGTCCGCCGCCATCAATCCAGTTCAGATGCTTGCCCGTCGTGGTTCCCCACTGGTTTTTGTGTACGCGGCGCGTGTGGCCGTCCACCTGGAAGGCAACGCACGTTTGGTAGCTGAACCACAACCGCAGCCCGCCCACGTCCACGCGCAGGGCATGCGCGCCGTAGTTCCCGCTACTGTACTGCCCGTAACCGCCGATTCGCACGCTATCGCTCATAGTTCGCACTCCTCTTTCCCGGCGACTCCCGCCGGCCCGGACGATGCCGGGGTCGGAGGCGCGCCACACTGGCCACGCCGCCGAGCCGGGGACCGTCATCATGCCTCGCGCACCGTGGCCGCCAGTCCGCCCGCGCAGGGGTCAGTCGGCGCCTGCGGCCAAATACGCCGCCTGAGCCGCCATCGTCGGATCTTGCCGCAACCAACGGGCGACGCTCGCCAATAGCCCAGGTTGCGGCTCGGCCGGGGCGAACAGGCACAGATAGCCATGGACAAATTGCCCAGCCTGCACCACCTCGTTGCCCACGGTCAGCAGATCGCCGGGACCGATCGGGCTACTATTGGCCAGTACGGCCGGGATGCCCCGGCTGCTCGCTGGGTGCTCGTCGCTGACGACAATTTCCGTCGCCTCATCTCTGACTAAGATCGCATCCATTGTCTGCACTCCTCTATCCCGGCGACTCCCGCCGGCCCGGACGATGCCGGGTAGGGCGCTCCGCAGGGCGCCGAGCCCGTGACCGTCAGGTTATCCGCGCTCGCCACGCGCACGCGCTGCGTCATACGCACCCTCGGTCAGCAGCATGGCACCGCCGGCCAATAATCGCTCCTTGACCATGCGCAGGGCCTCAGGTGTCGGTATCTGGCGCACACCATCCCCGGACTCGATGGTCCAGGATTCAGAGCCATCATCGTACTGCCAATGATTGATGATGGCGAGATGGCCCGTTGCCAACCTATACCACGCCTGGCCCGTTCGGGTCGCATTCATCGCTCAATCTCCTCTCAAGGGGCCGACTCTGCCGGCCCGGTTACTCTGTGTCTGCCAGCATGTCCCCGGATTCTATAGCCTGGAGGACTGCTCTCATGGAGTTCCCGACCCGTTTCACCAGGCGGACGTAATCCGCAGCCGGCCGGCCGTTCAGCCCCTCGCGCGCGGCGATCCGATGGCCGAGACGCGCGAACACAGTCGCCAAGCCCTGATTCGTCAAGCGAAACGGCTTACAGCGGTCCCCGAACGTCTTGTTTTCTTCGCCGTACAGCGTTCGATCCGTCAGCGTCCGAATCGTCGTAAAGATCACAAGCCGTTTCGCGGGCATACGTTCCGCCAGCGTCAGCCAAGCCGCGACGGCGCGCGCGGTCATTTTATGCGCTTCATTGACGATCACGACCTTCCAGCCATCGCGGGAATCCAGCGCCGTAAGCTCAAGCTCCCGCGGCAGGTCACGCACGCGGTCAACGCCGCAAGCGTCGCCGTCAATCTCAATGATGGACCACGGCCCGCAGCCGAGCTCGTGCGCGATGGCCTTGGCCAGCGTCGTCTTGCCGGTCCCCGTCGGACCCTCGATCCACAGCAGCTCCCCGCCGTCGTATCCCCGCCGGCCGATCAAGGCCCGAATACGCGCGATTACCTTGTCCTGGCCGAGGATCTGACTCAGCCGTTTCGGCCGGTACTTCTCCGTCAGTGGTGGCATTGTCTCTCGCTCCATGACCCGTCCGCCCCGGACGGTGCAGCACTGCCCGACCGCGCGGTTAGGCGCGGCCGGACGGGGGGATTGCTACAGATCAGCACCGGCTTCCCGCAAGGCGCGACCGGCGGCGCTCTTGGGGCTCACGCCATCTTCGTACCAGTCGCGGTAGCAGCAGTCGGGCAAATCGTCCGCCGACAGGCCGGCGCGACGCCCGATCTCCGCATTGACGGCCATCTTCCAGGCCGCAAAGGAACCGTTGCGCCGTCGTCGGCGCTGTGTGGCGGAACGTCCGCCAGGATCGGCGAAACCGCCACGGTCCGCCAGGTCGCAAGGTGTGTTGAACATGATGTCCCTTTCAGTTGTCCCGGCGCCCCGCCGGGTGCTTCTGTCATCATTGTATCGGTATCGGCGAGGGATTACAAGCGAAAAGTACAAATAGACTGCCACCACAAGCAACGAAGAAGAAAGGACTTGCAACGGCCAAGAAAGAAACTTTCAGATTTCCGCGACTGGACACTTGGTGCAGCGCGACAATCCGCAAGGCTCACCGCCAGATTCCTCGGATTTGGCCTTGACTTCCGCCGAGAGGATGCGTACAATGGGAACAGTAGGGCTGATGGCCAGCCTGGAGAAGAGAAAGAACATGGGAAAGGCGCACGGCAGCTCGACAATCCGAAGCAGCGCGGTTCACCTTTCCCATCGAACCGACACAAGGGCCGGCGCCATCCGGCCCTTACCTTTGCGCCAACATCCCAGAGACAGCCGCGGGCGCCCGCAACGTCCGCGCAGCCGCTCGAGCGCTACAGCCGAGCTGAGGTGAGCCGGGACATCCCGGCGGACCGCCGACCGAGAAAGCAGGCGGGAACGCGGTAGTAGGACGTGGCCTTGAGCCCATTACCCCACGATCCGAGCCGGCCGGAAACGCCTGGCAGCCGCTGGCAGTGACGGGTACGCGGGTAACTGCCCATCAAAACCATCCCGCGAGGGTACGCCCTACCGCCGAAAGGCGGGAAGGGTACGCGCCGATCACGATCAAAGCGAGAGGGAGACGCGCACAAAACACCTCCAAGACCCACCGCCAGGAACGCCACCACCACGGTCGGAATCAGCCCCGGGACCGTGGCAGGCCATCAGCGGCGCTGAACTGAGTGATACTCACCTCCTGCCAAGCTCAAAGTGCTATCACAGCGCTATCACCTCCTGGAGCTCGCAGAGGGTTTCAGACAGGCTTCAAGTGGCCTTCAGGTGCGTATCTCACGCCAGGATCACAGCCTGTACAGTATACCCTATACTGTTCGGACGGCCCCCAGCTTGCTGAAAGGCCCCCCATAGCCTACCTTGTCCATGTTCCGGCCAGGTCAGGCCTGAGCCCGCCAAGCCGGCCCCGGGGGGGGTACCAGCCCCCCAAGGGGGTGCTTTTGAGTCTCTATTGCCCCCTCCCCAAACGCTCGTGGATTTGGCTTTTTCGGGATCGGGGCAGGATCATGGGCCAGTCCAGGGCTTCTTGCATGAGTCGGAACCAGTGGTAGAGGCAGTACGCACTGATCGCGATGCTGGCGGCGATGCCCGTGGCTTCAAGGAGTTGTAGGATCATCAGCGTTCCGGGGTCTCTCAGACGGCGGGGTCATCAATCGCTCGAATGCTTCCCGTTGCGGTTTCATGAGTTCCCAGAGTTCGGCGGATAGCTGCGCTTTGGGTGCCTGCTGTCGTCGTTCTTCCCTTCGGCATTCTGGGCGGAGCGCCTCGATCAGTTGGTGGATGAGGACTTCCTGCCTGGCGTCGATGGCTTCCTGTGGGGTTTCCCAGGTGTAGAGGTCGGCTTTGGCGTGTGTATGGTGCTTGGGACAGGAGACGTGGATGGAACGGCTCCTTTCCCATGTCCCGCTGGACAGATGTTTCAAGTTGATCGTGATTTCGACCTCGAGGTCGGCTTGGCACTTGAGTTCGACGATTCCGGGCTTGTTGCTCACAGGGTTCCTTTCTGGTACTCGCGCATTTTTGCGCTGGGATTTGGGGATTTTCGAGGTCAGGGGTTCAGGATATCGCGGGCCATCCGGATTAGTTGCTCGTGGGCCTGCAACCGGACTCGCTGTTCCGCGACGAGCTCGGCCACGTTGCTGACGTGTCCTTTGACACTACGGACAGAGCGAAGTTGGCTGATGGCGCTGATGAGGGCCTGGGCGTCGTCCTCTCTCATATCCTGGTTGAGGGTGACGATGAGGGCGCTGAATCGGTCGGTCATGGTCTGTGTTCCTTGGTCAGTTCTTCGAGGATGGCGTCGGCGTATTCGCGCGCCTTTTTGGCGACTCGTGCCGGTTCTGGCCAGTGGAAGTCCACCATGCTCGTCATTCCGTTGATCAGGACTTTCAGCGTCTGCCCCGCGAGGTAGGTTCTGGCGTCCGCGGTCATGGGCGAGGTGTTGACGTTGGCGTCTGAGCGTCGCGGCAGGTTGTTCCAGGCCAGTATTGCCTTGGCCTCATTGGTCATCCAAGGCCCGCACACCCCACACTGGCTACAGATGCGAGCCGTGCGCTCCTCGGATAGGGATTCTCGATAGCAGAACCTGGAGAACTCCCCATCGCAGTGTGGGCAGGGCTTTAGTGGTAGCGGATCACTGCTCACGGGGCGTTCTCCTTCCTCTCTCGCCTCATCGCGGCGTCGAACATCTGGGGCGTGAGGCGGCTGAAGCGGGGGTCCCGGCGGGCGAGCTTGTCGGCCATGCCGGGTCGGCACATCCACCAGGCGCTGAGGACGAGCCGGTTCTTCTCGCGGCATGCCCAGATCGTGTACGGGGTGGCGTTGTGGCCGGGCAGGACCTGTCGGACGGCTCGGAAGGCCTTGTTGAGCTCCTCGAAGGCCGCGGTAAGGGCCTTGGCCTCGACGGCGGCCTGGGTGCCCCGCTTGGTCCTGAGATCGAGGGTTTGCCGCCACTGGAGCTTGGGCAGGCCGGGCATTGCTGGGTTTTTGATGGTCATGCTCTCATTCTCTTACTTGGTCCTGGATCATATCGCTTTCTGCCGGGGTGATCGGTCGCCAGCCGTAGTGGGTGGGGAATCGGATCGGTACGCCACGTCGGACGCCTTCGTTGCGGAGCGCCTCGGTGAGGTCAAGCAGTCCGTTCCACATCATGTGTTCGTTGGCGGACCACGGCAGGGTTTGCGAACGCCACATCCTGATTCGTTTTGGCTCGTTTCGTTCCGTTTTGAAGACGATCTCGATGCAGGCGTAGATGCCTTCGATCGCGAAGGTCAGGAAGCCCTCCGCCCTTGGGGGGTAGTAGGCATTTTCAATGACGCCACCGGGGATGACGCTCATGTCGCCTCCGGTTTGATTCCGTCGCCCAGTGTGCCGGTTGGTCCTGTGGAGCCGGTTTCGTGGCTCATCGCGTAGGCGTTCCGTGCTGCTCGCACCCATCCGGCCCACAGGCACTGGTTGCAGAGATATTGCCTTCCTGGCCCAACCCCGGTTTCACTGGAAACGAAGTTGTTGGCCCCGTCATTGTCGTAGGGTTTGCCGCACACCAAGCAGACCGGCGGCGGGAAATTGGGCGGCTGGATGGGTTCGATTGGGATGCTCATGTCGAAGTATCCCATCCCTTTGTCTCCGGCTCGATGATGCAGAGGATGTCCTTCTCGTTCACGACGAAGAGGCGTTCGCCCTCGAACTCCTCGGCGGCGTAGGACTCCATCGCGTGGCGGCTGGTCATGATGAGGGCCCCCGGGCGCAGGGGGATGCCGCTGATCTCGCAGCCCGGCCGGGTGGCGACGACGCGGGCGACGGCCCGCGGGCGCTTGGCGTCGTCGGCCAGGGCGATGCCGCCGTCGCTGAGCTCCTTGGGGGCGAGCTGCTGGGCGAGGATTCGCCCGTTGCACATGTGGACGCGGGAGACTTCGATCTTGTCAGCCATTCTCGTTACCTCGTTGCCGGTTCAGGGGTCCCGTGGGGTCGTTCGGCGGCTTGTGCAGCCGCTGGCGCATCGTGATGCTCTCGATCTCCTCCCTCGTGATCCGCCAGCGGTGCTTGAACCAGCCGGCCTTCATGTCCCCCTTGCGAATCCAGTCCCGGATGGTCCAAACGCTGACGCCGAAGATCTTCGCAACCTCGCCCACGCAGAAGACTTGCTGCTCGTGAGTTTGCGGGGGCAATAGTGGTCTTCTGGTCATAATGGGTAGCTTATGGAGATTACGGGGAGTGCGTCAAGAAAAAAGTTGAAAAAATCTACGCGGGATGCGGAAGCTGTAGACGTGGCCAGGAAATCGGCATCGTCTCTGGCGGACGCATCGCGGGAGTCCGCGCCGCGCACGAACCCGTATCCGAAGGGGACGGAGGCGTACTACCTGCACGAAATGGACTTCCTGGACGATCAGGTCCGCGCCGGGAAGATCAGGCCCGTGGACGCCCAGCGGATGGGCGGCTACTGGGCGGATCAGGCCACTCGCCGCGGCGTGGACATCGCCGAGGCCCAGCGGACCCGTCTGGACCCCCTCCATCGCTTCCTGGCCAACCCGACCATCCTGGGGACCCAGGAGGAGGAGCTGCTCCAGGTCGCGGACTCCATGAACCACATTGACGGCCTCGACGCGGACATGGAGGCGCTAAAAAAAAAGTGGGTCCGTCTGATTCGCCGGGGGATTGAGCTTCAACACCGTGCCCGTTCGAGCGCCGCGCACATGGGGGTCTACGTCATTCGCTCCCAGGAGGACGACAGCATTCTGAAGATGGACCGGATTCACCTGGACTGGCTCCGCATCTGGCTGCACCCGGAGAGCCCCAACAGCGAGATCATGGCCCCGCCGGGCTCCGGCAAGACCACGATGCTCTACATCGTGGAGCTGTGGGAGCTGGCGGACGATCAGACCCTTCGCATTCTGAAGGTCTGTTGCGATACGAACACCGCCAGTAAGCGGCTGGAGACCCTGCGGACGTGGGTGTTGCACCCGCGGTACAGGGCACTCTACCCGCACATGCGGCTGGACTACGACAAGCCCAACAACACCACGAGCTTCACCCTGATTCGCCGCAACATCGGCTCTCAGGACCCCACCGTGGAGGCCGCGGGGGCCGGCACGGAGGTCCAGGGCTCCGGCCGGGAGCGGATTCACGCCGACGACCTGTGCCCGATGAAGGTGCAGTGGGAAGTCACCACGCGGGAGCGGATCAAGGCGAACTTCAGCGCCGGGATCCTGACCCGCCGGCGGAACTTGGAGCGGTCGCGCGTCCGCTACATCGCGACGCCCTGGCACGTCCACGACCTGACCTGCACCATCAAAGAGCAGATTCGCAACGTGGAGATCGAGGGTTGGCGGATTCACGCCTCGCCGGTGGAGGAGGACGACGCCGGCCGGCCCATCCCCATCATCGTCCACGGCGAGCGGGGCGAGGCGGACGCCAAGAACCTGGCCCAGACGAAGCGGACCAATCCCGCGACTTACCGCTGCTGCTACCGGCTGAACCCCGTGGACCCGTCCCAGCAGCACCTCAAGTCCTTGAGGTACTACGACGTCTCCGGCGGGAAGGACCCCCTGTGCCCGGACGACGAGCGCGAGCGGTGGGGGGCACTCCTGGCGGAGCTGTCCGTGGGCGAGCGGTGGAAGGTCCTGGACCCCGGCGGCGGCGGGCGCGACGAGACGGGGGACGTGAACTTCCGCCTGGCGGGCACCGGCCGGGCCGCCATTACCGGGGCCGCCCAGTGGCCGTACAGCAGCGAGAAGACCATTGAGCACATCCAGGCCGACATCGTGGCCGAATCCACCGACAAGGTGCTCATGGAGGCCGCCGCGCTGGGCAAGGGCCTGACCAACATGTGGGCGTCGTACCTGGCCAATTCCCTGGGCGAGGGGTTTCGGCAGCGAATCCTCTTCTCCGACACGCGCCTGCGCGACACGCGGGGCACTCCCTATGGCGTCAACGCCTCCAAGGGCGAGCGGTTCTTCAACAGTGCCCCCTACATGGCCAGGGGAATCCTCCTGTTCCCAGGAGAGTGGGTCAAGACGCAGCGATCCGTGCAGCTCCAATGCGTCCGCGACGTGAACCTCCGCGAGCTGCACGACCAGCTCCTGCAATTCCCGAACCACCCGCGCGACCACCTCGTGGACTGCGTGACGCTGTTCATCAACTACAACCTCGCCCAGTTGGTTCGGGCCATCGAACTCATCGAACGGCCGCAGCCGGTCCAGGCGATCGGCGGGCCGGTGAGCGTGTTGACTCGCCTGTATCGGGAGCGGCTGGACGAGGATCGCAAACCCCAGCTCGTCGGGACCGGAACGGCGAGCGAATCGGAGATGTTCCGGTTGGCCGGATAGGGAGACGCGAGATGTGGGAACTGGTGGTCATTGTGGCGATCCTGGCCGGGGCGCTGGCCGTGTGCGTGGTGACGATGGCGCTGCACGTCCTCCGCGTGACAGGCTCCCAGGCGGCGCTGCTGGATCGCCTCATGGCGACCGACTGGCCCAGTTACACCGGCTACGTCGAGCACCAGCTCCAGAACCAGGCCCCCTACTTCCAGCGAATGCCGAAACCGCCGGCGCCGGCGGTCGTGGAGGAGCGCGACGACCTGCCCGGCGGGTCGCGCGATCTCCTGGACGAACAGCAGCAGGAGGCGGAACGGGAAGTGGCCGTCTTCAAGTAGGTCGAGATGAAACAGAGCGAGGCAATCGAGCGGGCCGATCGGGCGATCAAGGCGTCCAACAGCCATCGGATGCACGCCGACGCCAAGTGGGCGGTCTCGCTGGCCTATGCCCGCGGCTCGCAGTGGCGGTATCAGTCGGCGAACTCCGCCGGTCATGCTGCCGTTCGGCGCCTGAATGAAATCCTCGACCCGCGCCGGCCGGATGTCCGGGTGACGATGGATATGACCTCCCAGATCGTCCGCCGGATCGTGGCCCAACTCAAGCCCGTTCGCATCCAGCCCATCGTCCACGCCCGGGGCCGGTCGGCCCGCGCCATGGCGGCCAAGCAGGTTTACACGGGCGTCATGCAGCGCGTCCTGGAGGCCATTGGGGCCGTGCCTGTCTGGCGGGCGCTGCACTACCCGCGTGTGGTCCTGGGGCCGATGCTCATTCGCCGCCAGTTGACCACCGAGGGCCGGGCGGTCCGCCTGCCGCCGGATTACAAGGATCAGGAGGGTCGGCCCCTCGAGCTGCACAAGCGCGTCATCAAGTGGGCTCCCGTGCTTCCCTTCTACGTCATTCGCGACCCCAGCGCGATCGGGCAAGACTTCCACGCCGAGAGCATCTTCGGCCAGGAAGTGCCGCGATCCACCGATTGGGTCCAGCGGAACTTCGGCAAGCGGATCGAGACCGAACAGACGATGGGGAAGCTGTACGGTCAACTGGACAGCATCCGCCGGGTGACGGGGTGGAACCTTCAGGCCAGCGCTGCCCACAGCGAAGTGCCCGGCGTGGTGGTGTACGAGTTCTACTTTCAGGACGCCTCCGCGGAGGCCCCCGCCGGCTGGCCCTGGCAACTGATCTGCTACCGCGACCCGGACGCCAGCGAACTCGTCCCCCTGCACTTCGGGCGCAACCCCTTCTACGGGCTGCCCTTCCACATGATCACCTACGGCTCGGCCATCAACGAGCCCTGGCCGGATGGCGTGCCGGCGCTGATGAAGAGCGCCCAGGACGTCCGCAACCTGGCCGCCACGGCGATGGTCCGGGTCATGCTGGACCACTACCCCAAGTGGCGGATCGAAGAGAACACGGTGGATGCCCCCTACGTCGCCGCCATGAACCGCGGCGACATGCCCGTCGTGTGGCGGCGGACGCACCCCAACACCCAGCCCCCTGATCGCGTGAGCCCCCCGGGTGCCAGCCCCGTGGCCAACAGCTTCTGGGCCTCACTCGCCGAGGAGGGCATGAACGCCGCGAACCTCGCCCCGGTGCAGATGGGCGAGATGGTCAAGCGCGGCCAGGCCGGCAAGGCATACGAGGCCGTCGTCGAGCAGGCCGACGTCCCCATCAACGACCTGATCCGCGACGACGAGCTGGTCCTGAACGAGCTCCTGTACGCGACCCTGGTGGATACGGGGGAGATCACCCTTCGCCCGCGCCGGGACGTGGCCTATGCGATGCTGGGCGACGACTTCCCGCCCCAACAGGTGGACGCGGCGCTCTCCGAATCGCCCACGGCCCTGATCGAGTCCGTGAAGGTGGTCCCGGAAAACCTGCGCCCCAAGACGCCGCGCCAGGTGGAGCAGGATTTCACGAACCTGGTGACGAATCAGATCGTCGAGCCCTCCGACGCCCGCTGGGAGATGCTGACCCAGGGCGACGTGATCAGCGATAGCCGCATGGCCGAGGCCAAGCAGCGGCAGGAGATGGAGAACTCCATGATGGAGGGCGGGCAGGAGTGCCCGGTGACGGCGGGGGAGGACCACGCCACCTCGATCCGGGTCATCGAGATGCTCATGTCCTCGCCGCGATGGTATCGGCTGGACGAGCAGGCCCAGCAGCGGATCGAGATGCACTGGGCCGCTCACAAGAACACACAGCAAGCGCTGGCCGTCTGGGAGACGGCCGGCATGGAACCGTCGCCGCCGGCAGGCCGGCCTTCGCCGCCCGCCGAGTCGGCCGCGACGCCTACGGGCACCGTGGGGCCCGCGGCACAGGTAGCGTAGCCCCCGCCGGACACGGCCGGCCGGGGCGGGAGAAACAGGATGTCTCAGGACGCAACAGTCGCCGATGCCGCCGGAGCCGCCCCCGTGGCCGCCCCCGCCGCGGACGCCACTGGCACGCGCCGGATGATCCAGATGCCAGAGGACCAGGTTGGCGAGGGCGGATGGCAGGAAACCGTCCGTCGTCGAAAGGCCTACGACGAGCTCATGGCCACGTGGACCGAGGCCGGCTATCAGCCGGAACAGCTCGGCCTCCTGGCCAAGGAATTTGTCGGCGGCCAACAGGGCGCCGAGCAGGCCCCCTACCAGCCCCCTCCGGTGCCGGGCATGACCGAGAGCCAGGCCCGGCAGATGTTCACCGAGATGATGCAGGAGTTTCAGCGGAATCTCGGTGGGCAGTTCAACGAGGCGCTGCAGCAGCGCGATCAGCGCGTGCAGCAGGAATGGCAGCGCGGCCAGCAGGTCCAGCAGGCTCGTGGCCTGAGGGACGAGGTGCTGAACAAGGCCCTGACCGAATGGGGCCACGCGCCCGAAACCCCCGACGGCAAGCCCAACCCCTTCGCCCGGATGCTGAAGAGCCACTTCCAGGACATCCTCTGGGATGTGATGGACGAGCGCCGGCCGGAGGGCGTGGAGGGCGACGACCTCCGCCACTTCTACGAGACGCCGACGGAGGCCGACCTCAAGGCGGCTCGCGAGCGGATGGACTGGGTCAAGGACGCCAAGTACCAGATGGCCGCGCAGGTCGCACAGGAACAATCAGGACAGCCGGCAACCACGCTCGGCCCCGAGGCCGGCGGGCGGCAGCAAAAGGAATGGGACGATATGACGCCCCAGGAGCAGCAGGACGCGGCCGTCCCCCCGGGCTCGCTGAGCGAATAAGGCTCCGGCTGACGGAGCGATATCATGGCCAACACAGGGAACGAACAGAATGCCGCTGCCGTGGCGAACGCCATGGCGAACATCTACCGGCTGCGCCCGGACAAGGCGCAGTTCGCGGATTTCGCCGACACCCTGGCGATCCTGCCGGACATCGGCACCATGCGGATGAGGGGTGCCCAGTACCACTTCAAGGCGTTCGTCCAGCCGATGAGCGCCGTCCGCCCCACCAAGAGCGGATACGAGAGCGAGTTCCCCGCGCCCCAGCAGATTGACCACGCGGATTGCTACGTCACGTGGGCCGATCTGGCTGAGCTCCAGGGGACCGTGCAGTACACCGGCCTGGCCGCGGCCGAGACCGACAGCCGGGAGGCGGCCGTGTACAAGACCGCCCAGCGGCTCGTCAGCGAGCTGGACGCGGACTTCGCCCGCGTGGCCAACATGATGATCCACATGAACTCGGACATGGTGCTGGCCGAGATCGAGGAGGTCTACAACGAGGGCGGCGACGGCGCCGCTTCCGGTGGCGACACGACCATCTGCCTTCGGATCACGGAGACCGGTGCCCAGGCGGCGGACACGAACGGAACCATCGCCCGGTTCTATCCGGGTCAGAAGCTGGACGTTCGCGCCGCATCCGACAACACCGCCGTTCGGGCGACGTGCATCGTGCGGGACGTCTTCCCGACCAGGGAAGGTCCGGCCGGCGCCCGGGACACGAACTACTACGGCCCCGCGATCCGGGTGGACTACTACGCCGCTGGCGACGACAGCAACATGAACAACTTCGCCGCCAACGACGAGATCACCTTGAGCGACTGCACGGACAGCAACTTCTGGTCGTTCCCGTCGTGGTTCTCGCGCTCGGCTAGCGTGCTGGGCCTGACCCGGACGGACACCGGCAACGCGTGGTCCATCCCCTGGATCAAGAACTGGGACAGTTCCGGCGACGGGACCGGGACCCTCACGACCCTGGACCTGGACACGCACCTGCGCGAGGTCGCGACGGAGCTGGCCTTCGCCATCAAGTTCGGCCGCAAGACCCGCACGAAGATGGGTCTGAAGCTGACGGCCGCGGCGATGGCCTGCATCGCCACCCCCCATCTGGTGGACGAGTTCTCCACCCAGGTCGGCGACCAGATGCGGTACACGATTGACCTCGATCCCAAGACCCGGAAGGAACTGGTCGGCGTGACCGGCTACGACGGCGGGTACTGGCATCACCCGCTCCTGGGTCCGGTCATGTTCAAGCCCGACCCCGTGGCCACGCCCAACATGTTCCGCATGTTGGAGCCGAACAGCTGGAAGTTCGTGCTTGGCCACAAGGGCTCCATGAAGTCCATCGAGTGGCTGGATGTCGAAGGCCACCTGTGGCACTACGAGCGAGGTGCGAACGGCCGTCTGATCAATGCGCCGATGGCCGGGGCACTCATGCGGATGACGCCCATTTGCGATCAGCCGCGCGCCAACCTCCAGGGCGGGGGTCTCAAGAGCAGCGTCCAGTAGCAGTGCCTTGCCTACTGGAGACGAAGCGGCGCGGTCGGGGCGGGTCGTAACGGGACCCGCCCCGGCGACGCCGCGGCGGAGAGATGCACATGGCGATCATAGGAGACGCGGATTGGCAGTGGGTGGACCCGGAAACGGCCGGGGTGCCCACGGACGGACGCTACGGCGACGTGGCACGATTTCGCGAGGCCGCCCAGGAGCGCGGTCTGGACATTGCCTGGAGCCGCCTGTGGGAGTGCTTCTTCCTGTACGAAATGGACGGCGCCAAGGTCAAGGTCCACTTCCAGTTCTTCATTCAGCAGGGGCACAAGGTCATGCCCCTCAACCCGGACTGGCTGGACGTGTTCGACTACTGCCGCGAGCGGTGGTCGGAGCTGCCGTTCCACAAGGCCCTGGCGATGCTGAACGCCAAGCGGAAGTACGAGCGCCAGCGGGAGCGCGAGGCGATGTACGAGGCCATGACCGACGAGGTCATGCCCAGGGTCACATTGGCCATGAAGACGCGGACGCCGCGCGCCACGGTGGCGGTGCCGGCGCTGCCGTGGAGGAACTGAACCATGAAGCGGATCGCGTTTCTGACGGTGCTGTTGGGGCTGGCCGGCTGCGGTGTCCGTGTCAGTCCGCAGAAGGTGACGCTGACCGACACGGAGTACACGTCGGCCGGCAAGCCCTTCCGCGTCCGCCGCGTCGAGTCCGTCGGCACGGGCGTCAAGGCCCCCAAGGGAACCGATATTTCCAAGCTCAAGCTCGCCTCGGCGAAGGCCACGATGGACCGTGGCATGAAGGAAGACGAAGGCTGGGAGACGATGGGCTCGGAGGGCGGCAAGGTCAATGCCAAGCTCGTGGGCAAGGCCGGCTCCTGGCTGCTGTACGCGATGGGCGGGCTGCTCCTGGCGGGCGGGATTCTCGTCGCCGGCTGGCTGAAGAAGTATCTCGCTGGCGGGGTGCTGGCCGCGGCGGGCATTGCGGTCCTGGCGATCGCGTTCTATCCGGCCCTGGCGCTGTGGCTGGCCATCATCGCCCTGGGCTGCGTGGCCGTCGTGATCGGCTATCTCGTCTATCAGGCGTACAAGGCCGGAACGCTTCAAGTGGCCTTCCGGCGCGTGATCGCCGGTATCGAGGACGTGAAGGGGCGCGACCCCACTACCGCGAAGGTCGTCACGGACGCCATCGGCGCGAAGGACGCCGACGGGAAAGTTAGGGACGTGGTGACGAAAGAACGAAAGGGCCTCTTATGAACATCCTCTACGCCATCCTGACGTGGATCGCGCAGGGCTTCGCGCGACTGGCGAACTGGTTGCACAAGCTCGTGCCGAATCGTAACTGAAACCGCTGCCCCCGAAAGGGTCTGATATGGCATACGGAGCGAAGAATGGAAGCGGCAAGGGTCGGGGTCAGTCCGGCGGCGGTCGTCGGAACGCCAACACGGGCGGCTGCAAGAGCGGCGGACCCGGACACGGGCGGGGTGGCGGCCGTGGCGGAGGCAAGGGACGACGAAACTAGCATGAGCGAGACGCGCGACATCCTGGAGCGCTATTTCCACTGGCCGCCCGGCGACGCCACGAGTGACGGAAGGACGGACCATAACGACCTGGGCGCGGTTGTCACGCAGTACGGGCAGAAGGGCGACGGGCTGACCGGCGACGTGAACGACGACGGAAGGGTGGACTTCTTCGACCTGGGCATCGTCTCGACGCACTATGGGCAGTCCGCTTTTCGCGTGTACCTGGCCGACCAGCGCGTGACGAACCGGCCACCAAACCTTCACGATGGGTTGCCGGAAGTCCTGGTTCTGATCCGTGGCTGGGAGGCCATGAGCGGCTTCCGGCCTATTCAGCGGATCGTCGCCGATGTCCTGCGTCACCGAGACGAGAACCCACGCCTACACTGCTGCATCGTGGACTGGGAAATACCCGCTTCGGCGACGGAGGCCGAGCAGGAGGCCATTTGGAGCGACTTCGCCGTGCGCATGGACGCGATCCGCGATGCGACGGGCTGGCCCGTTGGTGCCTTCGGCCAGTGCCCGACGGTGCCGGGCTGGCGGGCCGATCTGTGGGCGGAACTGATGCGGCCGGTGAGTCAGGTTGTCGCCCAGGATGCCTACGCGGTAACGGGCATGTCCCAGGCCGCGTGGAACGCCAAGGTAGACCGAGCCGTGCGGGCCGCTCGCGGTCACGACCGGCCATTGATGCTGTTCCTGTGGCCGCTGGTCGCCGGGAGTTCCCGCATCACACCTGAGCCGCCCGCGGTGTTCGCCCAGCGCGTCGAGCACTGTCTGAGCAAGGATCATGCGGACCTGATCGCCCTCTGGGGCGAGCCGCGGGAGACGTGGCGGAGCGACCCGCCGAAGTGGGTTGACCGCTGGCGGCTTCAACTAGCGGCGTATGAGGCAGCGGGCCTGCCGGTGCCTGAATGGTTGGGAGTGCAACATGGCTGAGAGCGGCTACAACTGGGGCGCGTGGGCGGCGATGCAGAAGAGCGCCGGCGATTGGACGGCCGACGCGATTGCCGACAACGGCACCGAGACCGGCGACGCGACCAGCCTGGACGGCTTGGCCGCCTGCGAGGTCGGCATTGCCGCCCACGAGGGCTACTACCGGGCCGGCAACCCACTGGCGCCGGCTGGCTGAGCGGGAGTGAATGAAATGGCAACGCTGCTGGAAATCTACAACAAGCGAAACGACAGCGGGCTCCGGAACCGCGTGCAGGCGGCCTGTCTGCTCCAGGCGAAGGAGATCGTGCTGGAGGACGCCGGCACGCCCAACCACGCCGAGCGCCTGGCCTGGGCCAAGGTCATCGTGCAGGGCGGCCCCGGCGCTCAATCAGCCGCCCAGACGATGGTGGAGGCGATGGTGGGCGCCGGGCCCGACACCGACTATTCGGGCGACCCGGCCGTCACCGCGGCCGTGGGCAACCTGGTCGGCCGGATGGCCCTGCTGGGGCAGGGAGCCTGACATGGCCAACGAGGTACTGGTCAAGACCGGCACGCCGATCTGCTTCGCGAACACCGGCGATTACGTGGCCAACTCCGGCTACGCGCAGACCCATCAGCTTAACCTGACCTCGCTGGCTGACGACGCCGCCCGGATGAGCGCCTACGCCGACCTGGGCGCGGCCAGGGCCGCCGGCTACGCCGTCCGCGTCGGCATCGAGTTGGACGTGGCCGCCGGAGCGGGCGTCGTGGTGGACTTCTACTGGGCGGCCGGTCCCGGCTCCGGCGGGGCCGTGATCTACGACGGCGGAGTAACGGGCGCCGACGGCGCCTACAAGGCTGCCGAGGAGGACGAGTGGGTCAAGCAACTGATCTACATCGGGTCGCTGGTCTGCACGAATGACGCCTCACCAATGGTCCAGGTCCAGACCATCGCTACGCGGTTCGAGCCGCCGACGCGGGCGGGCTGCGTCGTGGTGCACAACAAGACTGGCCAGGCGTTCGAGGGCGACGCCGTGGAGATGTTCGTGGCCCTGATTCCCATCGTGGACGAGGTGCAGTAGTGGCGAGGTTCCCGCGCAAGCCGATCATCTATCCGCCCCGCTTGCGGGAGGGGCACCCATTGCGCCGCGGGTTGGTGGCGTTGTGGCCTTTTAATCCATCTGGAGGTTCGCTCAAGGACATATCCGTTTTCCGCAAACACGGCTCCTTGGCGAATATGGACGCATCTCAAGACTGGATTGGTAGCAATATCGGTTCCTGTTTAGACTTCGATGGGACTGATGATCGAGTTGACAACTCAAACATCAACATGGGCAGATATGCGGGAGCGATGTGCGTCATATTTTCGACCGTGACGACTCCGGTCGGTGATGATTACATCATGACGCACAGAACTTCTGGGACCAACAATCGCCTATATCTTAGTGTATACGCAAATCATGCCACATTTGGCTTTGGCGATAATTGGCAAGCTATTAAGACTAATATAACAGTCACCAATGGTCTGTGGCACTTGTCATTGTTGACATGGAATGCTACCGATGCCTACGCCTATGTTGATGGCCGAGCGGTTGGTTCATATCATTATACGTTAGCGGCAATACCAAACGGGACAATGCGATTTGGGTCTAATTCGGAGGCTGTTCCGGCAGACTTTTGGGCTGGCCGCATAGCCTTTGCCGCGTGTTTCAATCGCATCTTAAGTCCACAAGATGCCTCGACGTTGTCTGTTGACCCCTGGGGCCTCATCACGCCCCGCCGGCGCAGCTACTTCTACGTCCAAGCGGCGGCCGGCAACCGCCGCCGCCGGCTCCTGATCTGCGGGAGGGCCGCATGAACCTCGCCAAGCAATCCACGGCCAAGACGTTCCTCGTGGGTCCGATCCTGGATTCCGATGGTGCGGCCAAGACCGATGAGGTCGTTGCCTCGATCAAGGTGACGAAAAACGGGAGCGTCGGCGCGCCGAACGGAAGCAGCACGCTGACCCACAACCATACAGGGCACTACCTCTACGCGGCCAATGCCGGTGATCTGGACACGCTGGGCGAGGTGACGTTCAGCCTCAACAGTGGTACGAACGCGATGGCCCCCGTGGTGTTCCAGGTGGTTTCGGCCGCGATCTACGATTCGCTCGTTGCCGGCACGGATTACCTGCCGGTGGATGTGACTCAGTGGAAGGGCGCCACGGCTGCCGCCATGACGGGGGATGCCTATGCCCGGCTCGGAGCGCCGGCCGGGGCCTCCACCTCCGCGGACATCGCGGCGGTCAAGGCGCAGACAGTAGCCATCGAGGCCGATACCCAGGACCTCCAGGCGCAGGTCGGCACGGATGGCGCCGGGCTGACGGACCTGCCCTGGAACGCGGACTGGGATACGGAAGTGCAGTCGGAGGTCTACGACGCCCTGAACGCCGCCATCCCCGGCAGCCCGACGGCGGATAGTGTGTTCGAGCGGATCAAGGCCCTGGACGATCAGATGCTCGGCCCCGGCGCCCACGTCCTGACCGTGACCTGCGTGGATGCCGCGACCAACCCGCTGGAGAACGTCCGCACCTGGATCAGCACGGACGCGGCGGGCGAAACGGTCGTCACCGGCCCCAGGTACACCAATGCCGTCGGCGTCGTGACGTTCAGCCTGGAGGACGACGTTGACTACTATATCTGCTGCTACAAGTCCGGGTACACGTTCACCTACACGGCCCAGGCCATCGCCGGCGCGGCCGCCGCGGCGACCCTGACCGGCGCCGCCGCCGGCAGCGGGGCGGCCCTCACCCTGGCGAGGTGGTCCATCTCGACCCTCAAGGCGCAGGTCCTGGGTGAGTTGAATCAGGACCGCAATACCCAGGCCGATGCCCCGGACCGGCTCAAGAACGTCGTCGCCGAGGCCCTTCGGTCCATGTGGCGGGCGCGACCCTTCGCCTTCCGGGAACGCGAGGACGAATTGGCCGCCAGTGACGGCGATACCACCGAGGCCCTGCCCGGCGACTTCCGCGAGATGCTGTCCGACAACGTGAAGGACGTGAGCAAGGCCCAGACGCTGAAGTTCACCACCGACCGGGTCCGCTGGCGCGTCCACAAGGATCACGGCGGCGAGAACCCCCCGCCCGGCCACCCGACGCTGGCGATCGTCCGCCGGGACATGACGGACACCGACGACATGGTGTGGCTGGCAGAGTTCGACCGGGAGCTGGATCAGGACTACACCTGGCCCATCATCTACCTCGCCGAGTGCCCGATTGACCTGGCTCCCAGCCACGCGGACTTCAAAGACGAGGACGCGATCATCCCCATGCCGACGGAGTTCCACGAGCTGTGGCATCTGGAGGCCCTGTACCGCGCCCAGCGGGCGTTCCGGGCGGACGACGCGTGGAAGAGCACCTACGCTCACTGCAAGGCCGTCCGGGCCGAGGTGGAGCCGCGACACATGGCGCCTCACGCCCGGCCGATGGAGCCGATCCGGGACGGATACCAGGACATGGACGCGGTGGGCTACGGCGACGGCGGCCAGGACGGCAGCCGGTTGCCCAACGGATAAGTGACGAATGGCCGAGTTTGCGACCAGGCTGAAAGGGCTGAACACCGACCTGTACCCGGATCGGGTGCCGAGCGGGACGGCGGACATCGTGCTGAACGCGACCGTCCGCAACGGGATCATCCGGAAGCGCGCCGGCTTCGCGGAGTTCGAGGACGACGTGGCCGGCGGGGCGGGGATACTGAACGTCTTCGTCGCCCACTTCGCCAACGCGGAGGTCCACGTCGTCTGCAAGTGCGACGACGGGAAGCTGTACGAGCGCCAGGTCTACCCCACCGACGACGAGTCCTTTGCCGAGTTGGCCACCGAATGCACCCACAACGCTTCCGACGCCGGCTGGTTCTTCATGTGGGCGGACCGGATGCACTACTTCGACCGCGGCGGGGGGAGCCGCTGGCACCCCGACCACCTGACCGCCAACGACAAGGCGTACAAGGCCGGCCTGAAGCGCCCGGCGCAGGGCTGCCTGGGGACCGCCGCCGCCGGCGGGGAGAAGGACGGCTACTACCACCTGCACATGTCGTACTACAACGACGAGACGCGCGAGGAGGGCGTCGTCGCCGGTCCCCAGAGCCCGCCCATCCACTGCATCCTCGTCAGCGACCTGGGCGGGATCGCGATTTCCAACTGGTCCACCATCATCACCAACGACCCGGACTACGAATGGACTCACGCGATCTTCTACTGCACCCAGGGCAACACCGAATGGCTGACGCCCGGCAGTGGCGTGGAGTGCTACAGCTACCGGGCGTACAAGGATGTGGTCGCGGTCAAGACCCAGACCTCCGTGGGCCTGAACAAGGCCGATCACGTCCTGAACCCCCGCGAGTATTTCAAAAACGCCGGCGGGGAGCCGCCGGGGGCCCGGTTCGGCTGCTACGACGGGCTCCAGGCCGTCTACGGGGGGATTGACAGCGGCGCCGAGGCGACGGGGACACTGACGACCACGGGCAGCAACAACGACCTGGCTTTCACCGCCGCCTACCCCGGCCCGGCGGGCAACCTGATCGGCGTCACCATCGAGGGCGGGGGCACGGCGGGGAGCGAGACGGTGGCCGTCAGCGGGAGTGAGATTACCATCACCGTCGAATCGGGGGTGAGCACAGCCAATCAGGTGATCACCGCCATCGAGGCCAGTGCCGCGGCCAGCGCGCTCGTCACGGTCGCCCTGACCGACGACGATCCCGACGGCAATGATGGGACGGGAACGATCACGGCCGGAAGCTGCGACCTGGACGACGGTAGCTACGTCGGCGGGGTCGAGGTCCAGGGCCGGATTGACTTCTCCATCCCGAACTTCCCGACGATGGTGCCCCGGATGGAGGGCTACCGCGCCGGCGGCGACGGGAAGGACTTCCAGCCCTGGCCGTGGCTGGGCTCGATGCGGACGGGCCTGGCCGGTAACGTCGTGGGCCTGGCCGCCGGTGGGGGCGTGGTTCTGGCCTTCACCCCCTACAGCAATTACCGGCTGCATCGCTCCTCCGACGGCCGTCTGTGGCCCGACCAGGTGCGGATGGGGTATGGGGCGTCGGCCCAGAAGGCGTGTGTCGGCACGCCTCAGGCCGTTTACGCCTACAGCCAGGGTCGGCTGACGCGGTTTGCCTCCGACGGCGTGTGGAACCTCTCGGCGAACCGCGTCACGACCACGCTGGAGCTGATCCCCGCCGGCCAGGAGTCTGACACGGTCCTGGCCTACTACGCCTACGAGGATGAGCTCTGGTGCGCCGTGACCCCGGAGGGCGAGACCGTCGCCCAGCGGCTCCTGATCTACAGCCAGCGGAACGACGAATATTGGACCTTCGAGCCGGCCCGCCTGGGCGATGCCGGGATCGCGGCCATGTGCGAGCTGGCCCTGTCCAACGCGACGCCCACGATGCTTCTGGCCCTGACGGACGGACGCATCCTCCAATACCCCTCCGGCACCGACGACGACGGCACCGACTTCGCCGCCCGCTGGCGGGGCTACGTCGGTCAGGAGCGGAGCCAGTACGAACAGCGCCTGCACGTCCTCAACGTCCACGCGGGAACCGGTGTCGAGGACAACGTGACCCTGGGCCTGCGCAGCCTGCGGACCGGCGGTGAAGGGGTGGATCAGTACACCACGACTCTGACCAAGAGCAGTGCCGTCCAGCGCTGCGGGCCGGAGCTGGACGTGCTCAGCGGAAACCTGTTCCAGGTGGAGTTCTCCAGTACCGACAGCGTGAGCGACCAGTGGGCCATCAACGGCCTGTCGGTCGAACTCCAACGAGTGACTTGACGGGCATCCCCGGAGCCCTGAATCCGGGTGTGAAACGGTCGCGGGACAAGGGAGACGCGGCTCATCTGCGAGAGCTGGCCGGGAAGTCGTAGGTCAGGAGCAGCATCATGGCCGTATTGACGACACCGGAAAAAAGGCGCTTGCGAGGTCTGCACCAGGCGTTTCGGGCACTGGTCCTGGACGCGCGGCTCAGCAAGCTGGACAGCGACGGGACCTACACCGGCGCGCTGGGGTCGGACGTGACCTCCACGACCGCCAACGCGCTGACCATCAACAGCGACAGCAGCAACCCGAAGGTGAAGTTCTCCGTTCCCGACACCGGGACCGGGGACTACACCCTCACCATCGCCGCGCCGGGAACCCTGGCGGCGAACCGCACCGTGACGTTACCGGACCCCGGCAGCGGCACGTTCTACTGGGCCGTCACGACCAATTCCGACGGCTCCGTGGCCTCCGGGGCGATGACCGGGACCACGGCCACCAGCTTCGAGATCGACACGGACGGGTCCATCCCGGCGATGGCCCTGGGCGTGGGCACCACGGGCGACTACACCATCACCCTGAAACCCACGGCGACCATCACCGGCAACCGCGACGTGCTCTTCCAGGACGCCGCGGGGACCGTCTGCCTGACCACCGGAACGCCGGAGACGAGCTTCACGGTCTACTCTGGCGGGGCCACCGCCAAGATCAAGCTGGACACGAACTCGGCCACCGGGAACTTCACCCTGAGCATCGTGCCGGACAACCTCACGGCCAACCACACGATCACGATGCCCAACCTCACCGGGACCGTGGCCCTGACCAGCGCCAAGCAGAGCATCACCGTCCTGGGCTCCACCAGCGGCGGGATCGTGCTCTCGCCCACGGCGACGGGCAGCTACAACACGACCATCGCCAACCAATCCATGGCCGCGGCCCGGACCATCACCCTGCCGGACCCCGGCGCGGACAACCGGTACTTCGCCCTGACCACCAGCGCCGACGGGGCCGTGACCTCCACCGGGGCCACGGGCACCACCGCCGCCGCCTTCGAGACGGACACGGACGGCTCGGTGCCGGCCCTGGCGCTGGGCTCCCAGGCGGCCGGGACGGGCGACTACACGCTGACGATCAAGCCGGCCACGACCCTGACGGGCAACGCGGACGTGGTTATCCCCGACGGGGCGGACACGTTCTGCATGATCGGGGCGACCCAGACGCTGGCCTCCAAGACCCTCGCGTCGCCCCACTTCTCCGGCGGGGCCATGACCCTGGACGCCGCCGTGACCGTTTCGGGCACCTGGGCCAACCTGGGGACCGTGACCACGGTGGACATCAACGGCGGGACGGTGGACGGCGTGACCATTGGCGGGGCGGCCGCTGGGGCCGCCAGCTTCACCACCGCGTCCACATCCGGCCTGGCGACGCTTGCCTCCGCTTCCGTCACCACGACCTTGACTGTTGCCGGCTCGGCCGCGCTGAACGGCGGGATCACGGTTGACAGCACCAACTTCACGGTCAACGGCACGACCGGGGCGGTGGATTCGGCCTCCACCATCGGCGGCACGGCATTCACGGCCGACGACGCCACGACTCCGACGTTCCAGACCGCCAGCGGCAAGACCAACACCGGCTACTTCGAGGTGCTGGGCAAGACCTCCGGCGGGACGCGGCTGAGCACGGCGGACGCGACGGCGCAGACCGTCACCATCACCACCGCCGCGCAGACCGGCGGGGCGGGCGTGGCACTCTCGATCCCCGACATGGCCGCGGCCAGCGGCACCTTCGCGATGGTGGAGTTGGCGAACACCTTCACGGTGGCCCAGATCGTTGACCTGGACCATGCCGACGACAACAACGTCCAGGACGTGCTCACCCTCAAGCGGACCCACCTCGCCGGCAACGGCGCGTCCGGCATCGGCGGCAACATCAGCCTGTGGCTGGACAACGACGCCGGGACCGAGGAGGAGCACGCCTCCATCCAGTGGACCAGCGACGCCGCCGACGGCGCTGAGGACAGCGACATCATCCTGAGCAGTATGCTGGCCGGGACCGTGACCGAGGGCGTGCGGCTGGACGCCAGCGACCAGTCCCTGACCATCGGCCGGAACGCGACCGACGCCAACGGGATGTACCAGCTTCGCATCTTCCCGTTGACGGCCAGCATGGGCTCCCTGCTCATCACGGCCGCGGATTCCGCCGGCGACACCGTGACTCAGATCGTGAACGCCTCCCAGGCCGGGGCGCGGGTCTACACCATCCCCGACGCCGGGGCGTCGACCAGTTTCGTCATGGGCGCCGGCGCGCAGACCGTGGCCGGGCTGAAGACCCTGACCACCGCCCCCGTCCTGCACGTCACCGACGCCAACACCAACACCGTCCTGGACGCTCTCGTCCTGAAGCGCGAGGTTACGGGCGCCGGCGTGGGTGCCGCCGGAGTCGGCACGGGAATCTCCGTCATCATCGAGGACGACGGCGGCGGCCTGACGGAAGTGGCCGCGATGGATTTCAGCCTGAGTAGCGCTGGGGCAGGTACGGAAGATGTCAAGTTTGAGGTAACGGGCCTCGTGGGCGGAGCAAGCAAGTCGCTTTTCGCGGTGGACGCGAACGGCACTTACGCCACAATAGGAGACGCCGCTGGTGCCTCTATCTACCTGCTGAAGATCTACCCGACTACGGGCAGCAAGGGCGCGCTCTACATCCAATCAAACGACAACACGAACGATGTCAACGTGAGTGTTGGCAACGCCGCCCACACGAACGCCCGGGCCTACACCTTCGGCGAGGCGGCTGGCGACAAGTACGTCGCCTACACGGACAACGCCAACGGTGCCCCGGCCCGCGCCGATATGGAGCAGGAAGCCAACGCCATCTACCGCGTCCCGCTGATGACCTGCCGGAACGCCAATGGCACGGTCATGGACGCCACCGGCGGCGCGGGCCTGTTCAGCATCGCCAACGGCGGATACGGCGCGGGCACCCTGGTTCTCAACAGCGAGGGCGCCAACGGCAACACCAAGACCGACACGCTGTGTTTCGAGTTCGCCCTGCCGCCGGAGTACGACGACGGCGAGACCGTGACCATCAAGGTCCACGCCAAGTACAGCGGGGCCGGCACCGTCGGCACCAAGACCCTGGACCTGGAGGCATACGAGCTGGACGCCGAGGGGGCGACCGCCGGCGACATTTGCGGCACGGCGATCCAAACGCTCACCACCAGCTTCGCCAGCTATAGCTTCACGATCACCCCGGCTGGCCTGGCGGCGGGCGACAAGATTCTTGTGTTCGTCCAGGCCGTCATCCAGGAAAGCATAAGCGGCGGCGCGCTGACCGTGACCATCGGCGACATCCGCGCCACACTCGACATCAAGGGCTAAGACGCCCGCAGAACAAGGAGCCTGAGATATGGCCATCACCGACGTAGTTCCCGCGGGCACCCCCGCCCAGCGGGCGGCGAACGAGATTCGCCTGGCGTTCCGGGCAGTGTGCATCGCCATCCGCCAGAACCTCGTGCGGT
>Ga0315553_10000193_pt1 | contig 54970 bp, 56 predicted proteins | sample SalMarSW160140MG_FD_203099 | JGI IMG/M metagenome (GOLD analysis project Ga0315553, IMG submission 203099) | Salt marsh sediment microbial communities from the Plum Island Ecosystem LTER, Massachusetts, United States - Salt Marsh Sediment SW1601-40 ...
CCGACAAGCCGATAACGTCCTGCGCAACCTGAGCCAGTCGGCTGACTCCGGTTACAAGATTCCCTACGGCGGGCTTTACCGCTGGATATCGTGCCCCAACTACTTCGGCGAGGTCATTATCTGGCTGAGCTGGGCGGTGGCGACCTGGTCGCTGCCGGGGCTGGCTTTCGCTGTCTGGACGGCGGCCAACCTGGTGCCCCGCGCCCGCTCCCACCACGCCTGGTACCGCCAGTATTTCCCCGATTATCCGTCCCGCCGCCGCGCTCTCCTGCCCGGTCTGTGGTAGCTGGCCTGAGTGGCTAAGTTACACCTGTTTGCTTTATACTGTTTTTAGGTCGAATGAAGAAAATACTGTTTGTCTGCGTGCACAATGCGGGCCGAAGTCAGATGGCGGAGGCTTTCTTTAACCACTTTGCCCTAGGTAAAGCGGTAGCCTTTTCGGCGGGTACCCGGCCCGAGCCGGAGATGAGCCCCAGAACGATAAAGATAATGCGGGAAGCGGGCATAGAGCTCGACGACCATAGGCCCAAGCTACTGACCCCGGAGATGCTGTCCGAAGCCGACCGGGTTATCACTATGGGCGGCGACGTCCGGAGCGCCGGCCCCTCCCTCCTTAGCGACGCCGAGGAGTGGGCGCTAGGCAACCCCAGGGGACGGCCGCTGGCGGAAGCCAGAAGGGTAAGGGACGAAATCAAGGACAGGGTGCGGGAGCTGATTGAGGAGCTTTAACGGCGGCTACACCTTCCCCTCATTTATGGTAAAATTGCTCTTAGAGGAGTGACCTATGATTTGCCCCACCTGCCGTGAGGTCATGATAGTAGTCGAGCAGGATAAGATAGAGCTGGACCATTGCCCCAACTGCTTGGGGGTCTGGTTCGACGCGGGGGAGCTGGAGCTGATGCTGGGGAAGATGGGGCTGGATAGCGGCGCCCTGTCTCTGGCTCAGATAAACGAGTTACCCGACGCCGAAACCACCGAGAAAAAGCGGCGCTGCCCCATCTGCGGACGCAAGATGAGCAAGCGAAATATTGGCAAAGAACCGGAGGTGCTCATCGATGTCTGCCCGTGGGGGGACGGGCTCTGGTTTGACGGCGGCGAGGTGCACCAGATTATAGAGCAGTTCGCTAAAAAAGCGAGCTCAAAAGCGGGCTCCGAAGAGCGCGTGCTTAGCTTTCTAGGAGATACCTTTAAAGCCGAAAAATAGCCGGGCTTCAATAAAACCGTAAGGAGGTTGCTATGTGGTTAGCCATCTATATTGTTGGCGGTATCGTGGTCTTACTCTTCCTCTTTTTCATTATTACCTACAATGGTCTCATCGGGCTGCGCAACCAGATGCGCAACGCCTGGGCGCAGATAGACGTCCAGCTCAAGCGGCGCTACGACCTCATCCCCAACCTGATGGAGACGGTCAAGGGCTACATGAAGCATGAGCGCGAGACGATGGAGGCGGTAACCAAGGCGCGAAACCTGGCGCAGAGCCTGGCCAGCGGTGGTGCCGCCGCCCGTTCCAAGGCGGAGGACGCGCTGGGCGGCGCTCTCTCCAAGCTGCTGGCGGTGGTGGAAAACTACCCCGACCTCAAGGCGAACCAGAACTTCCTGGCCCTTCAGGAGGAGCTGGCCTCGACGGAGAACAAGATAGGCTTTTCCCGCCAGTACTACAACGATTCCGTGCTGAGGATGAATAACAAGGTCCAGATGTTTCCCTCCAACGTGGTCGCCGCCATGACCAACTTCAAGCAGGGCGAGTTCTTCGAGGTTACGGTGACCGAGGAGAGGGAAGCGCCCAAGGTTAGTTTTACATAAGATAGAGCGACTTAAGATATGTGGGAACAAATTAACGCTAATCGATGGCGGTCGGTGGTCCTGACCGCGAGCATGGGGCTGTTGCTGCTCCTGATTGGCTATTTCCTGGGGTATTTCTTCCTCGATAACGCCATCATCGGGCTTATTCTGGCCCTTGTCGTCTGGGGCATACTTAGCCTTATCGCCTTTTACCAGGGCGATAGCCTCCTGCTGAGTTTGTCGCGCGCCCGCAAGATAGGCCGCGACGACAACCCCCGTCTCTATAACATCGTCGAGGAGATGAAAATCGCTTCGGGGCTGGAGAGGATGCCCGATATCTATATCATCGACGACTCGGCGCTTAACGCCTTCGCCACCGGGCGCGACCCCAGTAAGGCATCGGTGGCCGTCACCTCGGGGCTGCTGGCCAAGCTCAACCGCGACGAGCTCCAGGGCGTAATCGGCCACGAGATGGCCCACATCAAGAACCGCGACGTGCTGCTGATGGCGATATGCGCCGTCATGTTGGGCACCATCGTTATCCTGGCCTGGTACGCCACGCGGGTATTATTCTTCAGCGGCGGCGGCCGGAGGAGTTCGGGAGGAGGCGGTGCGGGGGGGCTAATAGTCCTGGCCGTGGGTATTGGCCTGCTGATACTGGCGCCGATTTTAGCCCAGATTATCTACTTCACCGTTTCCCGGAAGCGGGAATATTTAGCCGACGCCTCTTCCGCCCTCTATACCCGCTACCCCGAGGGGCTGGCTTCAGCCCTGGAGAAGATTGCCGCCTCGCCCGTACAGCTTAAATCGGCCAACAAGGCGACGGCTCCTATGTATACCATTAATCCCTTCCGCCAGAAGGGGAGAGCCGCCAGCAACCTCACCAGCACCCACCCGCCTATCTCGGAGAGGGTACGCATCCTGCGGGCTATGTCGGGGGCTTCGCTCGCCGACTACGACCAAGCCTACCGGGAGGCGAGGGGGACCAAGGCGGGTATTGCCCCCGCTTCGGCGCTGGCTCTGGATAAGATGGCGGGCGCTACCGCCCTGCGGGAGCCGTCAGCGGAGGCGAAGACGGCGGAAAAAGCGCCGCAGAAGGTCGAACGCGCCCGGGAGACATCCGACATGATGTGGCGGCTCAATAAATACCGGACGGTCGACTGCACCTGCGGCACCAAGCTGAGGGTCTCCCCAGATTTTAAGGGGGTCAACGTAAAGTGCCCCCACTGCGGGCGCACCCTTTCGGTTAAAGGCGCTAACTAGTTCTACCCTATTTGCATTGCGTGGAACAGGTAGATTAACCTGCAGTTTAGCTCGGCATCCTGCCAGCTGGAAGAATCGGTCAGGACCAGGGGTTTGGACAGCCTGTCATCGAAAATCGCTTCGGGGAAAGCCTCCTGGAGCCGTTGCACAAGGGTGCTGAAGTTCAGGACGGAGGAGGCGGCTCGCTCGGCGCCTAAGAACGAATAGTTCAAGTGGTGTTGAAGAAGCTCTACGCCGGGCTCGGCTGATTTTCGGCCATACAGTCTGGCAAAGTCCTCGGTCTGGCTGGACCTTTCAGAGGTCGTTTCCTTGACCCTCCGCCAGGCCGGGATGCCCCCCAGCATTATAGTCCTGCCCCAACTAAACTTACTCCGGGACCTGGTCGTCTCCACCTCCTCCGAGCCTTCTACCCTACCGGTGAGAATCAGGAAGACATCGCTAACTGCTATCCTTTTCTGGGCGCCGGCGCTGTCTTGGAAGAGGGCTTCTTTCCCTTTGAATTCCAGGGTTTTCGCCTCGAAGGTTTGGGGAAATCGGCGGAGTTCGGAGTCCGGGCAGGCAAGCGCCACCAGGCCCAGGCCGCGCAGATTCCGAACTATCGGTTCGGCTTCCGGCGGGCTGTCGGCGTGGGCGATGATTTTTGGTATCTCGCCAGCCAGCCGCAGGCGGGTATAGGTGGCGCTCTTGTTGATAACAGCGGCGACGCTGCTTACCAGCTTTTCATCAGGATGGGCCGGAGGAGCTATGGCAATATGCACCGTCTCATAGTCAGCCATCAGCGTTTCCCGTACCGGTTAGCGACTCCCGGCAGCCATTATTATAACCTTCCCGGCTAAATCAAGCCAGGACAGTCCTAAAAGCGGCCTACTTTGTCAGCTTCTCGATGTCCTTGACAACGTCTCCCAGCCCCAGCTGGTTCAGCTTTTCCGCGGAAGGTATGCCGTTTCGGGTGTAGCCCAGGGCATCGTAATACTCGTCAAGGAGCCCGTCCAGGTTCTTAAATACCTGTCCCGTGGCCGGGCCCGCGTTCTGCAGCGGCTCGGTTCGCATCCTCTTGGGCAGGGTGTCGTCCTTGCGGTTGAAGCCTTCACGGACATTGAAGCAGCGCTCCAGGCACAAGGTCCTTTCGCCTACCTTTTCCACGTAAGCGGGGTCGCCGAACTCCTTAAAGCCGGTAGCCATTACCAGCAACTCGCTGCGCTGCTGGGCATTAAAGCCGGTGACCGGACTGAAGGCGCACTGAATGACCGAGTCCTGGGTCGCCTGGGACATCTCGGCGCTGGCGGCGTCTTGCCCCTTGTCAACCTCGGTCAGCTTGTCCTTCTTGCCGGCAAGCTCGTCGCGGGGGCGGCCATACATGTGGCTGGCGCCTATGTTGGAGGTGGCCAGGATTAGCCCGTAACCCTTGACGGCGCGGGGCTCGTAGGCGGGCAGTTCCAGCCCCTTAATTTGAATGGCGTAGTCTTCGGCACCTTTACCGATATGTGCCGCTGCCCTTTTGGTGCCTTCACCGAGCAGCTTACCGAAGCCCTCGCGGTTGGCGATTTTCGGCAAAAGCTTTATCATGCTGTCGTGGTTGCCCCAGTTAAGCTCCAGCCCATCGGTGTCTTCCTTGGTAATAATTCCCCGCTGGAAGAGCTCGTAGGCGAAGCCGATGGAATTACCGGTGCTGACGGTATCCATGCCGAGCTTGTCGCAGAGGGAATCGGCGGCTATCAGCGAGCCAATGTCGGTGTTAGCCAGATTACCCCCCAGAGACCAGATGGTTTCATAGTCGGGGCCTTCGCTTGTGGCACCGTCATAGGTGCCTCCGCTTACCTCGCGCACCTGGCCGCATTTGGCCATGCAGCCGTAGCAGCCGTCGTTCTTGGTCTTTATTTCGGCCATTGCTTCATCGCCTATCTTTTCCACACCTTCGAGATGGCCCTCCTGGAAATTCTTCACCGGGAAGATGCCCACCTTCTCGAAGCCCAGCGTCAGGAAAGATGTGCCGAAATCGCTCATCTTGATTCGCCCCGGGCTGGTCCTTAGGCCTTCGATGATTTCCTTGGTCAGCTTTTTGAAACCGTCGGCGTCGTGCAGGCTCAAAGGCCCTGACGAGTTGACGGCGAACGCCTTGATTTTCTTAGCGCCCAGCACAGTGCCGACGCCGGTACGCCCGCCGCAGCGGAGGTTGCTGATGATAACGGCGTAGCGGACCAGGTTTTCTCCCGCGGGGCCGATGCAGGCCACCTGGGTGGCTTTGCCGTGCTTTTCACGAAGCTTATCATGCGTCTGCTGGGTGTCCAGCCCCCAGAGCTCGGCGGCATCGAGGAGATGGATGCCCTCTTTATTAATATGGAGATATACCGGTTTGGCCGATTCGCCTTCGACGATAATGCCGTCGTAGCCGGCGAACTTGAGGAAGGCGCCGAAGCTGCCGCCCATAATCGACTTGGATACCGCCCCGGTGAGCGGGCTTTTGGTCACCAGAGCCATCCGCGATACCGACATGGCGGTGGTGGCGCCCAGGGGGCCCATCATCATTATCACCTTGTTATCGGCGCTCAAAGGCTCCACCCCGGGCTTAAGCTCTTCGTATAGATATTTGACGCCTAAGCCCCGCCCGCCGAGAAAATCCTTGAGCCACGCCTGGGGGATTTCTTCGACCTGGCTCTTACCCGTAGTCAAGTTCAGTCGTATCAGCTTGCCGTTGTAACTGCTCATTTTAGCCTCCCATAAGAAAATTCGAAATCACAATCTCATCGCCGTCACGTAGCTTTATATCCAGCTCTATGGGGCGTAGACCGTCGGCGTTAAGATAAATACCGAAGATGCGCAGCAAATTACCCTGCCTGTCGAACAGGACTTCTTTGAAGCCGGGGAACCGTTTCTCCAGGCTCTCCGGGCATTCGCCGGCCGTCCGCCCCGCCACCTCGGGCGCCCCAACACCACCGCTGGGCTCCCGCAGGATAGGCGGCAGCTTGACCCTCACGCTCATTGTCCCCACCGCCCTATTTTAGCTTGAAGACCAGCCCTTCGTCGGCGTCGAGCTTAATCTTATCGCCTTCGTTGATGACCAGGGTGCCGTTGCCGGTGTTCAATACCAGCGGTATGTCGTACTCGCGGCAGTGAATGCAGGCGTGGCTTAAGGAGCCGCCGCTGTTGGTGACGATGCCCTTGACCAGGGGCAGTATCGGCGTCCATCCCGAGGACATGCCCGGTACGACGATGATATCACCCGGCTTGGTGGTGAAGACGTCCTCGTTGTTGACCACCAGGTGGGCGGTGCCTTCCACGGTGCCGGAGGGGCTGCCGCAAAGGCCAAACAGCGCGGCCCCTGTCTCCGGCCGGGGGATGGGGGCGTCGCCGGCGACGACCTTGGCCACGATGGCGTCGTGAGCCGAGGCGATGTGCTTGTTGATGGTTTCCGGCGATACCGGGCCGGCGGCGGCGATGTGGGAGCGCGACTTGTATTCCTTCTGCGCGGTCCAGGTGGCCTTGCGGTCGGCGACGATGTCCTTGATTTCATAGGAGTCGGGGTAGGCGATGAAGAGTTCCAGCTCGTCGGGGATAAAGAGGAAGAGGTCGTCGGGGTCTTCAATGGTGCCGAACTTGACCAGCCTCTTGCCGATTTGCCTCAGGCAGTAGCGGAAGGTGGTGTGGCAGCCCTGTTCCCAGGCGACGTCATGGCTCTCGCTGAACGCACTCGAACGCTGGCTCACGTTGAGGGTGGCCAGGAACCAGTCCATGTCCTTGTAGCCGGAAGCCTTGACCTTGGCGATAAGGTTCTTGGTGCATTCTTCCCGTTCCGGGATTAGGCGTGCCCGGATGCCGTCCAGCGGGAAGGGTGCCTTGGCGTCCGTGGACATCTGCAGGTACTGCTGGATGTGGGCTATGGCGGGGGTGGGGTCTTCCCACCAGGAGGGCACGATGAACTCCATCATGCGCGGCGAGCGCCAGCCGTAGCCCTTGACTATCAGGAAGTCGTGGAGGTCTTTCTCCACCCACTCCTTGCCCGCCGCCGTCTTCTTCAGTTCGGGGATAACATCGGCGGCCGCGTTCTTGGTGAAGACGTCGGCGATTTTAAGCTCGATAGCGCGGCTGCGCAGCTCCCAGAGTCCCTTGTCCTGGACGAATAGGTCGTTATCGTAGCCGCGTATTATCCGGTGCCATTCCGGGGAAAACTCCTTGATGCCGGCGTATTTCTCGGCAATCTCGTTGCAGCTCCAGCAGGCTTCGTAAACGGGGTATATCAGGTGGAAATGGGTCTCCCACTCGCGGTAGAGCATCTGCACCGCCTCACGGAAGAGCTTGTAAAGCTCGTACTGGGTGGCGTTTTCGTAATCGTAGCTCCTGAATTTGGCGCACAGCCCTATCAGTTCGTTCTCCATGTCCGTGTAGAGCTGGTCTCCCTTGGGGGCGTAGGTTTCCATGATGAACTTCCTGAAACCCTTCTCCCTCTCTTTAATCTCGTTCTCGTCGCTGATTCTGAGGGAGCTGGCCAGGGCGCACCCTTCGATGCCACGGGTCTCGCTGCCCCTGATGGTAGGTATTGAAGCCTCGTTGATGCCATAGCAGAGACCGTGGGCCAGGGGGTAACACCACATCCAGTTGAAGAGCGGCGTCCAGGCCGGGTAGCTGTGGCCCAGGTTGACGAACCACAGCGGGAACTTCTTCAAGTCCCGCTTCGGCCAGAATTCTCGAGGGTGTATATTCCAAGTCCAGGGCATAGCTTTTTCCTCCTTAAGACTTTATTTTTTAGCCGTATTGCCTATTATACCGTATCTTGTCTTTAAGCTAAAGAGCGCTCTTTTAGTTCACCCGCCGCCCGCCGTTAATGAGCAGCGACTGGCCGCTGATAAAGTCGCTGTCGTCGCTGGCGAAGAAGACGACGGCGCCGACGGTGTCCTCGGGCTTGCCGAAGCGCCCCATGGGTACGGAACTAGCGTCCATCTTCTCCATGTTGACGTAGCTGCGCGTGGCGGGGGTGTCGATGACGCCGGGGGCGACGACGTTGACGCAGATGTTATACGGCCCCAACTCGCCGGCCAGGACACGGGTGATGCCGATAACGGCGCTCTTGACCGCCGTGTAGTGAATCAGCCCTTTGGTGGGGGCAAAGCACGCCTCGGAGGCGATGTTGATAATCTTACCCTTGTTCTGCTTTTTCATCTGGGGGGATACCGCCCGGCTGCAGAGCCAGGTGCCCTTGGCGCTGACGTCGAACATCTTATCCCACTCCGCCAGCGAAATCTCGTCGAACGACTTGCGCGACATCCCGTGGTAGAAGCCGGCGTTGTTGACCAGGGCGTCGATGCTGCCGAAGGCTTTTACCGTCTCCTCGGCCATTTTCTTGGTGGCGGCTTCGGAGGTGACGTCGGTGTTCAGGGCGATGGCAGTGCCGCCCGCCGCCTTAATCTCGCTGACGACCGCCTGCGCTTCCTTGTCGGCGATATCGGCGACCACCACCTTGGCGCCTTCCTGAGCCATCCTCAGGCAGTAGGCTTTGCCCAGCCCGTTGGCGCCTCCGGTTACTATAACTACCTTGTTGTCTAATATTCCCATTTTAAACCTCTTTCTAGACTAAAGTTATACGGCCAGAAAGCCCCCGTCGATGGGGAGGGCCACGCCGGTTATGCTCGAAGCCTTATCCGAGACCAGGAAGAGGGCGGCGTCGGCCACCTCTTGCTCGGTGATGAACCGCCCCAGGGGTATGCGCTTCTTGTCCCGCCTTTCCCACTCCTCGGCGCTGATGCCCAGCGCCTTAGACCTCTCCTCGGAGATTTCGGGCCTCATCCCGGTCTGCACCCGCCCCGGGCAGAGGCAGTTGACCCTGATGTTATCCTTGGCCAGGTCTACGGCCAGCTTACGGGTGAGCATCACCAGCCCGCTCTTGGCCAGGGAGTATGTCAGCGAGAATCCCGATTGCTTTAGCCCCGCCACCGAGCCGGTGAATAGAATAGCGCCCCCGCCCGCTTGGCGCATCCGGGGTAGAGCGAACTTAACGCCGAAGACAGCGGCTTTGAGGTGGGTGTTCATCATCTTATCATAGGTCTCCGGGCTGATAGTTTCCACATCGTCGGGTCCCACGATGCCGGCGTTGTGCCAGAAAATATCCAGACGCCCGAAGGCATCCACCGCCTCTTTAACCAGCCGCTCGATATCAGCTTGCACCATTACATCAGCGGCGACAAAGTGCGCTTGGCCGCCCTGCTTCTTTATCATTTCCACCACCTCCCCGCCCCGCTCCTTATTGCGGCCGCTGATAACGACGCTGGCGCCTTCCTGGGCGAAGGCGATAGCCCCCGCCCGGCCGATGCCAGAGGTCGAGCCGGTGATAACGGCCACCTTCCCCTGTAGCAACAACTTTCCTTGTCCCTTCCCGGTTTTATTTATAGGTGCTGGACGGCCCCGCGGTGAAGTGGAAGATGGGCCTGTCCACCCTCTTGATGTGCAGCGGGCAGTGCTTCATCCCCTTGGGCACGAAGATGAGGCAACTCTTGGTCAACGTAATCTTCTCGTCCTCCAGCCATATCTCGACCTCGCCGCCGAGGTCTTCCGGGTCGTCGGGGTTGGTGCCGTAGAAGGTGATAACCTCGTCGAAGGGGTGGGTATGGGCCTCTACCTCGGGCTTTTCCATGCCCTTCCAGAACCAGACGCACTCACAATAGAAAGCCCCCTTAAAGACATCGTCGTCGAGATAGGCCATGGCGGTCCTGGTGTCGCCGGCGGTCTTGAGGGCTTCGCGCCTAAAGTCGGGGAGCTTGAGGTCGGACTTGGTCTTGGTGATAATGTTTTTGCTGTGCTTGTATTCTGCCATTTTCTCCTCTCCAATTTAGAGCTTTTACCTAAAGATAGCACACCTGCGGTGGCTAATGCCAGCCGATTTTATATTCTAGGGGCCTTATTTATCCAGGATATAAACAGCCCCGTTGGTGGCGTCTATCTTGACTCGCTGCCCGGTCTTAATCTTCTCCGTAGCTGCTTTAGCGTTGACGATGGTGGGCACGCCGTATTCCCGCCCGATAATGGCGGCATGGCAGAGGGTGCCGCCGGTGTCGGTGATAACGCCGTTGACCAGCCCGAAGACGGACGTCCAGGTGGGGTTGGTGCTGGGGCAGACCAGGATGTCGCCCGGCTGCACTTTCTTCAGGTCTTCATACTTGGTCACCACGCGGGCGGTGCCCTCGGCTTGGCCCGGGCAGCCGCAGATGCCCCAGAGGTCTGCCTTGAGCTTGGGCTTGGGCTGGGGCATTTCGCCGACGACAATCTTGATGGCGATGGCGTCTCGCGAGGGCAGCAGGTCCAGCTCGACGGCTTCTTCCAGGCTGGCGCGCTTGGTGAGCACGAGGGGGTTGGTCGTTTTATGCGCCTTTTCCCAGTCCGCCCGCCGCCTTCTGGTTATCCAGCGCATGTCGTGCGCCTCGGGCACCATTATCACGCGGTCGATTTCGTCGGGGTTGAGCATCAGTATGTCATCGGGGTTATCGATGGTACCGCTCCGGGCGAGCCTTCTGCCCATAGCCAGGTAGCCGCGGCGCATCAGGGCGTGTATGCTCAATTCGCAGTAGAGGTCGTGCTCCTCGCTGTAGGAGCTGGACTTGCCCGCCAGCGCTATCAGCCCTTGGAAGAGCTCCTTCTCCTCGGGCGGTACCTTTTTGAGGAAGGCGGCAATGGCGGCGCGTCTCTTTTTGGCAATCTCGACCCGGGTGGCTTCCAGGTCGTAGCTGTTACCCCTCATGATACTGTCCTTGACCAGCCCGATGGGCGTGGCCGGGTCTTCCAGCCAGTAGGGCTCGTTGAAGTCGGTGAAGTGCTGCATCCGCCAGCCCCCGATTTCGTCGGTGGTCATGTAGTCCATAAATTGCTTCAGCCACTGCTTGCCCTTCTCCGACTGCTTGAGCTTGGTGAGAATGGCGGGGGGCTTGTTTTCCTTAAAAATATTGGCCAGCTTCATTTCAACAGCCAGCTGGCCGAACTCCCAGAGCTTCTTGTCCATCTGGTATATCTTGTTGTCGAAGCCCCGCATCATGTCCTGGAACTCGGCTTCCTGGTCGCTCAGGCCGAAGCGCTCCTTGGTCAGGGCTTCCAGAAGCAGCCAGGTGTTGAAAGAGGTGTACATGCCGATGAAGTGTATTTCCCACATCCGCATGTAGGCTTCCATCAAATCGTAGTTGTGGTGGTATAACTCCAGGTTGGTGGCGCGGTCGACATCGAGCTTTTTAAGCTGGTCGTAGATGCCCAGCAGCTCTTTCTTATAAGCGTCCCAGTGGTAGTCGAAGTCCTCGAGCCAGGGCCTGAGTGCCTGGCGGAACTTGACCTCGCGCCGGGCAATCTCTGCCTGGTCTCTGACGACATGCAGGCCGCAATAGATGCCGCCGTTGGAGATGCGAATCTCCCAGCCCTTGCAGGTGGGGATGCTCAGCTGGGCGCAAGCCGCCTTGAACCCGTGGCTGCAGAACTTGGCCCACTGGTAGCTGAACAGGGGCGTCAGCGGCGGTACGCTGTGCGTGCCGTCGAGGAACCAAGAGGGTATAGCGGCGAGGTCGACTTCCTCGATGAAGTCGTAGCCGGGCACTACATCCCAGATTTTAGTTCCCAGCTGCTTTTTCTTGGGCACCTTTCACCTCTACGCTTAAGGTCTATAGAATTTCTGGACAATCAGGTCAATCATACGGTCGGTAACCGACTCCGGTTTCTTAACGGTGAGCTTGGCCGGGCGGGTCTGGAGGAGGAAAATATTGTCGGGAGGGGTGGAATCGGCGTCGATAGCCCACTCCATATCCTGCGCCCTGCCCAGACGTTCTTCGAGTAATAACGCCAGCCTGGCGATGGCTAAAACCTCTTTGTTGCTTAAAGAAAGCGCCGACTGCTTCTTTGCCGGCACATTATCCCACTCCACCCCCCGCTTTTTGGCGACTACCTTTTTCGCCTTCCGGCCGGCGGTGCTTTTGATTATCTTCAGCGTCTTCTTGTCCACTACGAAGTGGTCAACGTCCTCGTCACCGCTGACCACCCCCTCCCCCAGCCCCCAGCTGGAGTTGATGATTACCTTGGAGGTATCGCCCGTAACCGGGTCCAGGGTAAAACTGATGCCCGCCGAGCGGGCGTTTATCATCCGCGAAACAGCCACCCCGAGCTCGTCGCCGGTGATGGGTATATCCTTATTGACCCGCAGGGCGATGGCGCGGGCGGTGTAGGCGCTCGACCAGACCCTCTTTATCTTGTCGAGCACGTCTTCGATGCCGACCACGTTGAGGTAGGTCTCGAACATGCCCGGCCGGCTCTCCGTCCCCGATGAGCGCACCGAGACGGCGCCGTCGGGTTTTTCTCCCTTTTTCTCCAGCTCCTTATAATGAGAGGCTATCATTTTGGCTAAGGCCGGGGGCATCTCCTGGCTCTCGATTATGCCCCTGATTTTCAAGCTCATTTCGTCGAAGACGGCGATGTTCTTGCCCTTGAGCTTGCCCATCTGACTCACGTAGCCGGAGATTTCCACCGCCGCCCCGGTTTCTTTAGCAAAGCGGCGGTACATGGCGATGGAGGTGGCGAAGCCGGGCGGGACGGGTAAGCCCATACGCAGCATTTCTCCCAGGTTGGCGCACTTCTTACCGACCCGCTTCTTGTGCTCTCGCCCCAGCTCCTCGAACCTGAATATTAGCTTTGCCGGGCTCATTTACCCCCTCTCGACAATAAAGACCCCCCGCTTACGATTGGGGGAGAGAGAATATGTATCGCTCTATCGGCTTAGTGCACCCGCCGGCCGCCGTCGATTATCAGAGTCTGGCCGCTGATGAAGTCGCAGTCGTCGCTGGCGAAGAAGACAACAGCCCCGGTCATGTCCTCGGGTTTGCCGACCCGCCCCAGGGGGGTGTCGCTGGTATTGAACTTGGCCACGTTGCCGATAGTCCAGCTGGCCGGGGTATCGGTGTAGCCGGGGGCGATGGCGTTGACGCAGATGTTATACTGCCCCAGCTCTCCGGCCAGGACGCGGGTGATGCCGACAACAGCCGCCTTGGAGGTAATATAGTTAATCATGCCCTTGGTCGGGGCGAAGACGGTATCCGAGGAGAGGTTGATAATCTTGCCCTTTTTCTGCTCTTTCATGTAGGGGAATACGGCCTTGGCGCAGAGCCAGGCGCCCTTAGCCCCCACCGCCAGCGCCTTATCCCAGTCCTCCGGGGAGACCTCGTGGAAAAGCTTTCTGCCCACCCCGTAATAGAAAGCGGCATTGTTGACCAGGATATCAATCCTGCCGAATTTCTTAGCCGCCGCCTCGGCCATGGCTATGGTGCTGGCCTCGTCGGTAACGTCGACCTCTACCGTCATGCCGCCCTTGGCTTCTATCTCCTTAGCCGCCTGCTTGGCTTCGTCGGTATCGAGGCGATGCGCCGCCATCACTACCTTGGCGCCTTCTTTAGCCAGGGCGAAGCAAAAAGCCTTGCCCAGACCCTTGGCGCCGCCGGTAACGATAGCTACCCTTCCGTCTAACCTGCCCATATTTACCTCCTTATTTCTTGATAACTATGCCCACCCCCCGGCCCCTTTCTATCGGTAACACAGAGAGCGGGCAAATAGCTGTAAATCGCACCTTATGATAGCATAGATAACTCGGTTATTACCAGCCTGTCTGGCTCTATTTCTGGGCTGGCTCTTGCTGGCGCTGGCGGAAGTTTTCCACGTAGCGCCGTGCGTATTTATCGTGATCCATAAGCAAGTCGGCGGCCAGTACGGCGGGGCGTATCTTCTTGACGTCGACGATGACGCAGGTTATGCCCGCGGCGATGCATGCCGTCACGAAGGCGTTATTGAGCAGCGCGCGGTCGGGCAGCCCGAAGGAAAAATTGCTCACCGCCAGCGTCATGTTCACCCCCAGCTCCTTTTTGATGAGTTGAATCGTCCCCAGCGCCGTCGTGCCCGAGGCCGCTTCGGCACCCACCGCCAGGCTCAAACAATCGATGATGATATCTTCGCGGGGGATGCCCAGCTTTTCGGCGCGCTCCACTATCTTTTTAGCCACGGCCAGCCGTTTCTCGGGGGTTTTGGGAATGCCTTCGTCGTCCTGAACCAGCCCGACGACGACGGCGCCGTGCTTTTTGATAAAGGGCAAGACCTTAGCTAGGGAGTGTTCTTCGCCGGTGACCGAGTTAATCAGGGGCTTGCCCTTATAGACCTTGATAGCTGCCTCCAGCGCCTCGGGGCTGGCGCTGTCCAGGCAGAGGGGCAGGTCCGAGGTCTCCATCACCGCCTTAACTGCCTTGGGCAGCAAGTCGGGCTCGTCGACACCGAATATGTTCACGTTAACGTCGAGGATATCGGCACCAGCCTCGGTTTGAGCCTTAGCTTCCTTACGCACAATGTCCAGGTTACCCTCTTTTAGAGCTTCGCCCAGTTTCTTCTTGCCCGAAGGGTTGATACGCTCACCGATAAGCACCGTCGGCCGGTCGCCGCCGATTATTACCTCTTTGCTGGCGCTGGTTATTTTCGTTTCCATCACCTAAACCTCCGTTCTCTTACCTTCTTTCAGTCGGAACCGGCCCAGATAGCTCGCCTGTATGAAGGTCTTATTAAAGTCGGGAACACTGGCCAGTTCTATATAGTTTATTCCAGAGACTATCTTCTGGGCGGCGGCCCGCCTGGTGCGGGAGATTAGAGCCAGCCTGGCTCCGGTACCAGCGGCGTTGCCCACCTGCTGGAAGCGCTTCAGGGGGAGTGCGGGCAGCATGCCGATGGCGGTGGCGTTGGCGACGTCGATATAGGTGCCGAAAGCGCCGGCAATTATCACCTTCTGGATTTTCTCTTCCCCATAACCGTTGGCTTCCAGCAGCGCCTGGATGCCGGTGCGGATAGCCGCCTTAGCCAGCTGTATTTCGCGTACGTCCTGCTGGGTGATGACGATGTCTTTATTAACGCCCTTTTTCTCCTTCTCGCCGACGAGCACGAACTCCAGGTTCTTGTCGCCGCGGCGCACCCGTTGGTGTTTTGGGTCCATCTTGCCCCCCTCCTCCAGCACTCCGGCCAGGTAGAGCTGGGCTATGGCGTCCAGGATGCCCGAGCCGCAGATGCCGATGGCGGGCTTATCGTCGACGGTCTGGTACTCCACCTTATTATTAACAATCCGCAGCCGTTCTATCGCCCCGCTGGCGGCGCGCATGCCGTCCTTTATGTGCCAGCCCTCGAAGGCGGGCCCCGAGGCGCAGGAGGTGGCCGTTATCTTATTCTTATCAATCAGCGAGACCTCGGTGTTGGTGCCGATGTCGATGACTATTGTCGTCTCCTGACTCTCACCGTTCAGCGTAGCCACCAGGACGGCGGTGTGGTCGGCGCCAACGAAGGCGGCGATATTGGGCAGCAGGTGCAAATAAGCGCCGGGGGCGAATTTAAGCCCCAGGCGGCTGGCTTTGATATCTATCGCCCGGCTTACGGTGGGGACGAAGGGGGCCAGCGCCAGCTGCTTTGCGGCCAGCCCGGCCAGCAGGTGGTGCATGGCGGTGTTGCCCACCAGCACCGAGTCAACGATATCCCCGGCCTTAGCCTTGACCTCGGCGCAGAGGTCGACAGCCATCTTGTTTAAAGCCTTTACCACCAGCCTTTGCAGTTGCGTCGCTTTAGCCGCCGATTGCGTGGCGTAAGAAATGCGGCTGATAATGTCTTCGCCGTAGCTTATCTGGGGGTTGCTTACCCCTTTAGACGCCAGCGTCTGGCCGCTGTCGAGGTCGACCAGGTAGCCCGATACCTTGGAGGTGCCCAGGTCTACCGCCAACCCCAGCTGGCGGCTGGGCCAGGGGCCGAAGGCGATTAGCTCCTTTTCGCGGACGGAAGCCCGGCACTGCCAGCCCCAGGAACGCAGTTGCGGCGATAGCTGGCTCAGGGCGCCGATATCGATATTATCGCAGCGGAGGTGGTGCTGGCGGTTCAGGGCTTTGAGGAGGCGGTCGGCGTCGGCCTGCGCGTCGGTTAGTGAGGGCGCCGAAAGCTTAACCTGGTAGGGGACAACCATGGGCTCAGGGCTAACGGTTACTGCTTGCCCCTCGGTCTGCACCCGCTGGGTGGTGGTCAGTGAGGTGGGGGGCAAGCCGACCTTGCCGTCGCTGGTGGGGTAGGTCTGGCAGGCTAGGCGCCAGCCTTCCTTAATCTCCTGGCGGGAGTATGCCTTGAGCTCGCTGGCGGTGGGCTTGGAGGCGGTGCCTTCCACTAGCTGCACGCGGCAGGACTGGCAGTTACCCTTGCCCCCGCAGAGGCTGATAATGCCTATGCCGGTGCTCTGGGCGCAGGCGAGGAGAGACTCGTCGGCGCGGCAGCGCCCGCTCAGGCCCAGGGGCTCAAACTTTATTTTATAAGTTTCCATCTCCCGAATCTATAACCAGGCTGAGTTAGCCCTTCTTCTCTTTCTTGGTTTCCCCGTACTTGTCCCTCAGCTCGCGCTTCAATATCTTGCCCGCCGCGTTCTTGGGCAGAGCGTCGACGAAATCAATCGATTTCGGCGTCTTGTAGCCGGCGACGTGCTTCTTGCAGAAGGCTTTAATCTCATCAACGGTGGCTTCTTTGCCCTTCTTGAGGGCGACGACGGCGTGTACCTTTTCCACCCAGTATTCGTCGGGGATACCGATGACAGCCGCCTCCAGCACGGCGGGGTGGCGGTAGAGGACCTCCTCCACCTCTCGGGGGTAGATGTTCTCCCCGCCGCTGATAATCATGTCCTTCTTGCGGTCGGCGATATAGATATAACCCTCTTCGTCGTAATAGCCCATGTCTCCGGTGTGTAGCCAGCCGTTAACCAGAGTGGCCTTGGTTTCCTTGGGCTTCTTCCAGTATTCGACCATAGTCTGCTTGCTACGCACCACTATCTCGCCCACTTCGCCCGGCCCCAGGTCGTCGCCCTTTTCGCCGACAATCCTGGCCTGCACCCCGATATCGGGCCGGCCCGCCGAAGCCAGCTTCTTCTGTTCCTTGGCCGGCTTGTCGAGCACGTTGTGGTCATCTTTGGAGAGGTGGGAGATGGCGGGGCCGCTTTCGCTCTGCCCGAAGCCCTGGGCGAAGATAGGCCCGAAGACCTCCATGCCCTTCTTTAAGACCTCCTGGGGCATGGGCGAGCCGCCGTACCAGAAGAACTGCAGCGAGCTGATGTCGTATTTTTTCAGGTCGGGCAGGTTAAGCATCGCCGCCAGGTGGGTGGGTACGGAGTCCATGTGGGTGGCTTTCTCCCGCTGGATAATCTCCAGCGTCTCGGCGGCGTCGAAGAACTTGACGATGATATTAGAGCCGGCGGTGTAGAGCGAGGAGCGAAAGTGGGTGTTGCCGGCGATGTGGAACAGCGGCGTTATCTGGACGCGCTTGTGCCCTTCCTGCAGGCTCATATTGATTACCAGCGTCTTGGTGTCTTCGATAAAGCGGCGCTGGTTATAGAGGGCACCGCGGGGGACGCCGGTGGTGCCGCTGGTATAGATGATGCAGCAGGGGTCGTCCTCGCCCAGGTCTATATCGGGCTCTTCGCCGGAGTTGGCCTTGATTATGTCGTCGTAGGCGGTCATGCCCGGGGCGGCCGTCTCCAGCGAGATGAAGTTCTTGACCTTGGGCAGGCGGTCTTTCAGGGAGTTGGCCATATCCACCAACTCCTTGCCGACGAAAAGGGTGTCGGTTCCGGAGTAGTTGATGAGGTATTCGAGCTCATCCGCTCCCAGGCGGGGGTTAAACGGCGAGGCGATGAAGCCCGCTTTCATGGTCAGCCCGTATATCTCGGCGAACTCCAGGCAGCTCCAGGACAGAATACCGAGCACGTCCCCCTTCTTTACCCCCATCTTACGCAGCCCGTGAATCATCTTGTTGATGCGGGCGTTGTAGTCGGCGAAGGTTATCCTGGTGTCTCCGTAAACGAAGGCTTCGTTGTCGGGGTGGAGGAGAGCGTTTCTATAGATTATGTCGGCCCAGGTGCCGACGTTGTAACGTGAAAGCTCCTTGAGTAAAAGGTTTTTCGACATTAGTTGTTTCCTCCTAAATCAACTTCAGCTCAGGGCTGCAACCGGCGATAGTTATATAATTTGCCAGTGTAGAATGGACAAATCTAACATTCGGGGTCGTGCCTGGAAAACCTCCCTGCCCTTGCCCGAGAACTAGCAACATACTAAACCCTACGGCGTTTAACTGTCAATGCCCGACGACGCCTGAAAAGGCGGCGGAGAGCCCCAGCCTTGAAATGTGGCTTAAATTTAAGTATAATCCTGCTCGGGTAGAGCCCGCTTGAGTTTCAGTGTTTTATAGCGAAATATGATTATTCAAAGTGATTTCGACGGCACCCTTACCGAAGAAGATGTCAGTTTTGCCATGCTCGACGCCTTCTCTGAAGGCGACTGGCGTAAGCTTTACCAGCAATACCGGCATAATAAGATGACGGTGGGCGATTTCAACACCAAGGCCTTCGCCATGGTCAAAGCCAGCCGCGACGAGCTGCTGCGGGTCGCCCGCGAAGACGTTAAGCTGCGCGAGGGGCTGCGCAACTTGGTGAACTACTGCCAGGAGAGGGGCTTTCGCTTCCTGGTGGTCAGCAACGGGCTGGATTTCTATATCAAGGCAATCCTGGAGAATGTGGGGTTGGGCAACATCGAGGTCTATGCCGCCCGGACCAAGTTCGGCCCCGACGGGCTCGAGGTGCAGTATATCGGCCCCGAAGGCGCGGTGCTAAAAAAAGGTTTCAAGGAGGCTTACACCAAGCTATTCCTCAATCAGGGCTACCAGGTGGTGTGCCTGGGCAACGGTCCTTCCGATTACTTTCCCGCGGCGCTGTCCCAGCACGTCTTTGCTCGTGACGATCTGATGGATATCTGCAAGGAAAAAAAGCTGAAGTATCAGCCCTTCGATGACCTCAACGACATCGTCCGGGGCCTGGAGAAGCTCTAGGCCGGTTTTTTATTCCCACAACTTCTCGATGTCTTGTTCCGTCCCCGCTTGGCCGCTGTCGGTAAAATCGCGGTAGGACTCCGCCGAGCCGTATTCACGCGGCTGGAAAGCCACTGGCATGGGCACGGCATGCCCGAAGACGAGCGCCTGCCGTTTGGCGGCGAGCTTGGCCAGCACCGATTTGAGCTCATTGCGCCCCGATACGCCGGCGAGCACGCTGTCGATGTCGCGCTCGTTATCCAGCAGGCAGGTTATCTTGGTGCCCATCTGCGACATAACCTCGCTGTCGATGCCGCTGGGCCTCTGGTCGATAACCAGCAGGGTGACGTTGTACTTCCTCATCTCGCGGGCGATGGTGCCGAAGATGGTCTGACTGGCGACCTCGGGGTTGAGGAACTTGTGGGCTTCTTCGATGGTGATGACCAGGGGGTGGGGTTTCAGGTTGTCCTTGGCGGCGGCGGTCGCCTTCTCCATTCGCGATTGGTACTGGGCGTAGATGCGCCGTGAGAGCATGTTAGCCACCAGGATATAGGCGGTTATATCGCGGTAGCGCCCGAATTCCAGGACAACGTTGGTGCCGCGGTCGAGGTGTTCCAGGATGGCTTTCACGGCGTTGGTGGGGGGGTTGGGTTCGATAAAGGGCAGGCGTTGGATGGTGGCCAGCCCCCGCCGCAGGTTGTGAAAGGTGCTTTCGTGGATATTAAGCTCTTTGAGCAGCTCCTTGCTGGTCTCGGCGTCCATCTCTAAAGTACTCTGCAGCCAGTTCTTGCCGTATCTCCGCTGCACCTGATAGACCGCCTCGACGGCCTGCTCGGTAAGGTTCAATGTCTGGCGCAGGAATACGATGTCCTCGGGCTCGATTTCGTCGTGGCCGATTCTGACCACGCCGTCGGTGCTCACCCCCCGCTGCCGCGAGTTCTCTTCATCTAAAGTAAAGACGGCGACGCGTGATTGAAAAAGCTGCTTCAGCCCCTTGACTGGAGAGCCGCCCTCGCGGGTGCCCTTCCAGCCGTACTCGTTGTGCATATCGAAGACCAGGTTGACCGCCTGGCTCTTTTGCAGCATGCCGATTAATAATATGCGGGTGAGAAAGGTCTTGCCCGTGCCGCTCTTGCCGAAGATGCCGTTGGAGCGCTTGACGAACTCCTCCAGGTCGAGGCAGAGCTTGGTCTCCATATCCAGCGGGTTGCCGATAAAGAACCTCTTTTCGTCCTCGGAGCCGAAGACCAGCTCCACGTCCCGCTCCGAAGCCAGGTTGACCATGGAGAAGTGGCTGGGCACGGTCTTTACCGGCTGGGGTCCTTCGAGCAGGCTGTCGGCGTCGCCGCCGATGACCAGCGTGGGGGTAACGTGCAGCGTGCCGAAGGTGCTGGTGCCAGCCAATACCTCGGCGATAAAGGGGTCGGCGACGTCGGGCGGGGTGAGGGAAAGCCTCTGGTCGGTCATTCCCAGGCTGACCTCGCTTATCATGCCGAAGAAGCGCCGCTTTGCCCCCTCGATGGTAACAAAGCGCCCCACCACCACATCCTCGATGGAAACCGCGCTATCCAGCTTGACCTCGACCCCCTTGCCCAGCGAGCCGGAGACGACGATGCCCAGTTTCTGAAGCGGTCTATCCTGTGTCACGATATTATCCTCTTTCGTCCTTTTTTCTTACTTAAAGGAATAACTCCGGTCGACATCAATATTAAAACGCTGCCGATAGCAAAGCAAAGGGTAATGGCGACGTAGAAATTATCGGGGCTTGGCTCTATAGACCGGTTTATAGCCCAAAGCAGAAGGTAAAGCAGGGCCATAACGGATAGAGCCCCGCCGGCAAAACCGCCGTAAATGGGCCACCGCCAGGCTACAAAGGTGACAATCATAGCCGGCAGAGCCAGCATACAGAAAACGAGAATATCAAAGTAGAAGGGGTCGCCCGCATTGTGCCGGTCAATGACGCTAGCGATGGCGATGATTACTCCCAGGAGCATCACCGCCAGTCCTATCTTGTGTAGTTTCGGCATTTTCATTAGTATCAGCCCCACTATGAAAGGGGATTTAACCTCCCCAGTATGGCGTTGAGCTGGTTGAGGTTGCCGCTGAGCAGAATAGCCAGTTCCTTGCCCGCCGCCACCAGAAAGGCTCGCGGGTCTTTGTGCGCCTGGCTCATCTGTCGCAGCGCGGCGCCGACCAGTTCCTCGGCGGGAACGGGCAGACTGGCGTTGAGCAGTATATTGAGAAAGTCGAAGGACTGCCCGAACTCCATAACCTCGGCGGGGGTGCACTGATAGACGAAGCTGTGGATGCGGGCGGGCCGGGGGGGCAAACGATGATAGAGCTTATCGCCCTCTTTATGCCCCACCACCACCGCCCCGAATTCGCTCCTGAGGAGCTTGGCCAGCTGCGGAGACGAGCGGTATATTGCCTCCTCGCTGGTTTCGTACTGGCCGCGGGCGATAGGGCGGCGCCCCGGTTCCAGGCTGGTGGTGGCGGCGTTATAGACGATGCCGTACAGCTCGGCCGACGAATCCCCGGTCTTGACCAGGCTGCCCAGCGGCGGTATTTCGTATAGCTCGTAGCACTGGGCGGTAAAGGCGGTGGTGCCGGCTTCGATTACCTCGCCGACTCTCTCTGTTTCAGCCATTTTTAGTTCCTCTCATCTCACTTGGGCAGCGCCTTCTTGCCCACCAGCTTGTGCTTGGTGTACCAGCTCTGGACGACATCGACCACCTCTTCGGGCTTATCGCAGACAATGAGCAGGTCGAGGTCTTTTTCGGCGATACAGCCCTTGTTCAGTACCGAGCTTTCCAGCCAGTCCAGAAAGCCTTTCCAGTATTTACTGTTGAATAGTATCACCGGGAAGGGCTTTATTTTAAGGGTCTGCATCAGCGTCAGCACCTCGGTCAGCTCGTCAAGCGTGCCTAATCCGCCGGGTATGCCCACGAAGGCGGTGGCGTACTTGACCAGCATCACCTTGCGGGCGAAGAAGTGGTGAAAGACGATGGACTTGGTGGTGTAGTCGTTGACGGACTGCTCTTTAGGCAGTTCGATATTAAGCCCCACCGATTCCACCCCCGCCCTTTGCGCGCCCTTGTTGGCGGCTTCCATCGCCCCGGGCCCCCCGCCCGTTATTACGGAAAAGCCCAGCTGCCCCAGGCGGTAGGCGATTTCCTCGGTCTGGGTGTAGAGCTTATCGCCCTCTTTGAGCCGCGCCGAGCCGTAGATGGTTACCGCCGGCTCGATGCCGGTGAGGGTGTCAAAGCCCTCCACCAGCTCGCCGATGATGCGGAACATCCGCCACGATTCTTCCTTGGCCAGCTCGTTGATTTCATAATCTGGCATATCGTCCTCCCGAGGGACCCCTTTCCCCGTAAAATCCTAATATCTAAGCACGAAATCCTAAACAATAATATTAAATTCTAAATCCTAAGCACTAAACTCTAAACACATTTAGGGTTTTAGCTTTTCAACTATGGAGCCAAATATCTTCATAAGCTCTGTAGCTTCACTAATCAACGATTGCCTGCTATTTTCCGCCTTTTCCCCTCGTGCCTCGATAAGCCTTAGCCAATATATGCTCTCTTTGGCTTCCTTACGGCAAATCTTGATTCTCATGGCAAAATCCTTTTTGCCCAAGGATTCATTGGCTTCAATATAGTTAGCTCCCACGGAACCAGAAGACCTTATAACCTGCTTGCTTATCTCCAGGTTTGCCACGGTTTTCGGGAGAGTCTTTACAAACGCTATTACCTCTTTGGTAAAGCTGAGAGTTCGCTCTTCCAAGTCATAATGTTTGGCGCTTTTAACCACAGTCATCTCAACCGTTTAGGATTTAGATATTAGAATTTAGAGTTTATCCCTTTATTTCTTCTGGGTGGCTTGATTTGGCCCTTTTTTCTCCTTTGCCTTCTTGGGTTTCTTTACGTTCTTTCTGCCTTTACTTCCCATGATTTTCCTCCTTGTTTATGCTAAGCTTTCGCTTCTTTAGTGCTCTTTAGTGTGCTTTTTCTCTTCCGACGTTTTTTGTCGGGTAAAGATATTTTGATCTTATCTATGTCGCCAAGTGCTGATTCGTTTAACATACGGCGGACAGCCCCAACAATCTCTTCAGGGGAAACCGTGACGTCCGTTGCTTTCTTTAAGCTACGCCGAATTAGTTTTATTGAATCCTCTGACATAATGGCTTTGAGGATGTTGCGTGCAGTCAAGACGTTAGCTTTTTCCCATATTCGCGATAAACGACCCCTTTTGATGCTCTTGTAACAGATTATATTGAATTTGCTAGCTAAAACTGGGAGTTCGTCATTGATGAGATTCCAAGAATCTATGAGTTTCGTTTTAGGAGGTTGAGTAAAGGTAATGTGATATAGCTTCCATTCCTTGCCATTGGTTAACAAAACCCATTCGCACCCCACATTAATAGCGTAAGACACGGCTTGTTTAAGGTGTTTTGGCGCAAGGTTGAGGTTTACCCTTTTTATTTCGACGAGAAAATCGGGTTTTGACGTCTCTTCATAATTCAACTGAATAGCAAAGTCACAGTGTTCAGTGTCTCCAGCGCCATGTACTGCGTATTCACTCGAAAGATGTTTGAAGGTATCGTATCCCATGAGTGATTGAAAGATATAATCTATGCGCTTGCGAGTTTCAGCTTCATTGCCATCCGCTTTATCAACTGCTTCTACTAACTTTCGCGCATCTAATATGGCTTTTCGAACTTCTCTATCCAACTTCTGTTGAGCCATGATTTATCCCCCTGTGATTTTAATGCTTTCGCTCAATGCGTTCTTGGGGCAGGTCTCTCCATGTTGCCCTCCTTTTCCTCATTCTATCACACCCAATCCGTTTAGGATTTAGATATTAGAATTTCGAATTTATTGTTTTATATCCATCTAGCCCGCTTGCTGAAACTCTTGGCGGAGGTGGGGGTGGGCAAATGCTCGCCGATTAATAAAGATTCCACCAGCTGCCAGAAAGACTCTCTATCGGCGCCGGTGACCACCGCCTGCTCGTGGGCTTCGGCCAAAGCCACCGGGTAGCCCTGCCCTCGCCGACACTGGTCTAAAACCAGCCCATGCGTTAGAGCTAACAGGGTTTCGTCCTGAGCCACCCACTGCGGAATCTCCACCCGCGCTATCTCGCCGTCCACCCTCAGGTAAAAGAAATAGACCCAGTGCCCGCCGTAGTGGTCTTTGACTATCTTCGAGCGGCTGCTGAAGAGCGCCGACCTTTCGCCTTCGGCCAGAGTACTACTAAAGAGCTCCCTGTCCTGTACGCCCGCCACCGCCTCGCATTCCCTTGAGGTGCACTCGCTGCAATCTTTGTCGGTGTCGATAGTCTCGTGGGGGCAGAGCGCCACCCGCAGGGCGTTGACCACGTCGGTGGAGCGGGGGAAGCTGATATAGCTAGCCAGCGCCAGACGTCTTTCGGCGTTGAGCCTTTTCATCTCCTCAAGGTGGCGGAGAAAGCCCTTGACTAAAAGCGCCTCGGTGACGAACTCGGGGTAGGTCTGTCCGGCTAAGCCCCAGAGGATTAACGAGCCGTCAACCAGCGCCAGCGCCGAGCTGTCCTTGGGCAGTTCTTTCGCCAGCTCCGCCAGGCGGTGGCACTCATCAACGGCGCGCTTGATGCCCAACAGGGCGCCCTCGATGGGCTGTGCCCGCCCCTTGCCGTCGGCGGCGATGACCAGTTCCTCATCCCCGAAATAGAGCGACGGGGAGCTGTCGAGAAGAGCCTGGGGACTAGCGCCGTATTCCAGCACCACGGCGCCGATATTTATTAAATAGCAGCGGGTCGATTGGTGGCGGTCGACATCGATATGAGAGCCGTCGGTGGCGATAACGGAAAATTCCGGGGGGAGGGGTGGGGCTTTGTAGCGGGGGCTGAGTCCATCAACTAAACCCGGCACCAGCCAGGTGGTCTGGCTGGAGTCTATTTTGTGCTTTAAGCCTTCGATATCGATAGACTTATCGTTGAGGGTATCGAGGGCTTTTTGCAGGCGCCTTTGCCTCTGCTCGCCGCTGGCTTTCAGCCGGGCGACCATGCTGCCCACCTGCGCCGCCACCTTGGTTAAATCCAAGGACATTTCACTTACTCAGCTACTTTAAAATACCCTTAACGATAACATCCACCGCCTTGTCCTCATCCAACCCCCGCGCCATCAGCGTTTCCACCTGTTTGCGGTCGATGCTGCCGATAGCCGCTTCGTGGGTTACCTTGGCCTTGTCGTTGGTTACCGAGACGATGGGTATGGCCGTGGCCACGGCCTCGGTGCCGTTGACCAGTTCCATGCAATCAACGTGCCCGCGGGCGTAGGGGGCGTTGCCGTAGGTCTCGCCCCTGACCTCGGCCCGGGCTTTATCGCCCAGCACCACGCGGCTCTTGGCCATGCCCCTGGCGCCGGCGCCGTTGAGGTATATTTTCTCCCATATCTTGATGTCGTCGGTGCCCCGGCCGTAGACTTTCACCGTCAGCTCGGCGATTGCCTTCTCCAGGCAGACGACCTCGGAATCGTAGTCCAGCCTGCCCACCATCCCCTGGCTCAGGGTAAAGGTACTCTGCCAGACGCCGCCCTTAGCCACCCTGACCTTGGCCTTGGGGATAACCTCGATGCCGCCCGACTCGCCGTGGTAGTGCGTCTCCTTGTATTCGAAGCGGGCGCCCGCGCCGATTTCGATATCGGCGTCCATCTTGTGGACGACCTTAACCGCGTTGGGGAAGATGCAGTGGGCGATGACGCTGACCTCGCTGCTGTCTTTAGCCTCCACCTTCATCTCGATTTCCTGTTTACCTTCCTTGGGCAGGAGGCCGAAACAGAGGTGGACGGGGCGGGCTATCTTAGCGCCCTCTTCCACGGTGAGCTTGACGCTGACGCCGCTCTTGGTTTCTTTAGTCTCTATCTTTAACCCCTTGATGTCGTCGCTGTCCAGCACTTTATTTTCGTGCACGACCAGCTTGGCGACATCCTTAGTCTCAAGTACGCGCTTGTCGCCGCCAGCCTTCTCGTAGGCGTCAATCATCCCTTGGTATTCTTTTTCCAATGAATAGCCAATCATTTTAGTTAATGTGTCGGCTCGTTAATGTGGGGGCAGGTCAGGCAGTTGTTCTTGAACCACTGGCTGCTTTCCGCCGCCGGCCCGGTCCTGATTATGGTGCCCGCGCATAATATCGACACCCGGTGGGCTATTCCGGTCACCCTTTCGCTGTGGGTGATGAGCAGCACCGAAGAGCCTTGTTTGTTCATCTCGATGATGCCGTTGAGCAGCAGGGGCATGGCGACGATGTCTATGCCCGAGTCGGGCTCGTCCAGTATGGCTAATTTGGGGCGCATCGCCAGCACCGAAGCCAGCTCGATTCTTTTCCGCTCGCCGCCGCTCAGAGTGGCGTCGATGTCCCTATCCATGTATTGCGCCGGCTCCAGCCCCACCGTCAATAAATATTGCTCAGTCTGGTCGGCCTGGCCGTTATGGCTGCTTAAACTCAGGTAATCCCTGACCGTCAGCCCCTCCACCCGCGCCGGCTCCTGCCAGGCGAGGGTGATGCCTTTCTGCGCCCGCTGGGAAACAGAGAGCTTGGTGATATCCCGCCCCTCGAAGGTCATCCTGCCTGCGGTGGGCTGGTAGTTGTTCGTCCCCATGATGAGGTTGGCGATGGTGGTCTTGCCCGTGCCGTTTTCACCCAGGATGCCGTGGATTTCGCCACGGTCAACGTGCAGGCTAAAATCCTTGATTATCGGTTTGCCGTTGAGCGTGAGCTCGAGCTTGGCCACATCCAGCATGCGTCACCTCCAACCACTGTCAAACAGTATAATCTATCGGGTTGATAAACTCAATTGACTGGGTTTCTCGTCCCACCCAATACCCACCCTACAGAGGTGTAACCTCTACATACTTCTCTCCCTACCTCGTTTCCCCCTTTGGTAAAGGGGGATTAAGGGGGATTTCCCCACTATCTTCCACCCCGCCATGTTGTGCGAAAGTAGTTTTGTCCCACCCTGCCCACCCTTAGAGGGTATGCTCCCTCTAGAATTCCTTTTGGGGATACGCCACACATCCCCACTCTTAGGGGAGTCTAAGAGGGGCGAAGCCCCTCTTTACCTTAAAAGGGTGGTGGGTGGGATTAGATATAAAACAAGGTGGGGTAGGGGAAAAGAGAGGCTGGATTCCCGCCTTCGCGGGAATGACAAAGGGAATGCGGGAATGATGGGGAGATTGCTTCGCTTCGCTCGCAATGACAGAGGGACACCCTTTGCTCACCGTGGTCACATCTGCTATCATCAGACCATGGCAACAGGCTATGTCTATCACCCCATCTATCTCCAGCACGACACGGGCCAGCACGTAGAGGTCGCCGCTCGGCTGGAGGCGATTATCGCTTACCTGGAGAAGACGGGGCTGAAGTCAAAGCTGACCCCGATTGAGCCCCGCCCTGCCACGGTTGACGAAATAGCCCTCGTCCACCAGAAGAGCTATATCAAAGAGATTGAGGAAAAAGCGGCTAAAGGAGGCGATTGGCTCGACCCCGATACCGTGGTGTCGGCTGATTCCTACCAGGCGGCGCTCTATGCCGCCGGCGGCTTAATCCGCGCCGTGGAGGCGGTGATGGGTGGGGAGGTGGCTAACGCTTTCGCCCTGGTCAGGCCCCCGGGCCACCACGCCACCGCCGGCCAGGCTATGGGCTTTTGCCTCTTTAACAATATCGCTATCGCCGCCAGATACGCCCTCGAAAAATACAAACTGGAACGTATCCTTATCATCGACTTCGATGTCCACCACGGCAACGGCACGCAGGGAACCTTCTACGACGACCCGCAGGTGATGTATATCTCCACCCATGAATACCCCTTCTACCCGGGGACGGGGGATATAAACGAGACCGGCAGCGGGGAGGGGAGGGGGACCAACCTTAATATACCGCTGCCCGCCGGCTGCGGCGACAGCGAATACCTTGAAGTCTTCGAGCAGATTATCGCCCCCGCCGCCCGCCGCTTTAACCCCCAGCTTATCCTGGTCTCGGTGGGTTATGACGGCCACTGGGCCGACCCGCTGGCCATGATGAATCTGAGCGTTGGCGGCTTTGCTAAGATGGTAGGGATTATCAAGGGACTGGCCGACGAGCTTTGCGGCGGGCATTTAGCGCTGACCCTAGAGGGGGGCTACAACCTCGAAGCCCTGGCCGGTTCGGTAAAAGCCACCTTCGACGTCCTTCTCGGTAATGCTATCAATGACCTCTCGGGCGCGCCGCCGCGCCGTTCTGAGCCGCCCGATATCGAGAGCCTGATTGGGGAGATAAAGAAAATACACGGACTCGGCTAGATTCGCTTACAGATGTCGGGTGTGAGAGCACACTGCTCACAGTTGCCGTCGCAGGGCTCGATATGGATGGTGACGCTGGCGGAGGCAAGGCTGGCTTCTATTTCCTGCTCCAGCTCGTCGCATATTCGGTGCGCCTTTTCCACGCTGATATCCTTGGGCAACACCAGGTGGAAGTCGATATAGCGCTGGCTCCCCGCCTTGCGGGTGCGTATCTTGTGAAAGCTCACCAGTTGCCCGCTGTGTTTCCCAAGGCAGGCGATTATCTTCCTCTCTTCCGCCCGGGGCAACCTGGTGTCAACCAGGCCGCCGAAAGACTTTCGCATGGTCAAGAAGGCGGTGCGGAAGATTAATACCGCCACCAGCAGGGCGACGATGGGGTCGAGCAGGGCGACGCCGGTTATCCTGACCAGAATCAGCCCCACCAGCACCGCCGCCGAGCTGAGCACGTCAGCCAGCAGGTCGCGGGCGGTGGCTTCCAGGGCTACGGAATCGGTGGCGCGGGCTACCCTCATCGTGTACCAAGAAACAGCCAGGTTGATGACGATAGCCGCCGCTGTGACATAGATGCCGACGGTGACCAGCTCCAGGGTGGCGCCGCTAATCAGCCGGGTGATTGCCTGGTAGGCGATGGTGCCCGCGGCGATAAAGATTAAGGCGGCGATGACCACGCCGGCGACATTCTCCGCCTTGCCGTGGCCGAAGGGGTGCTGCCTGTCGGGGGGCCGGCCGGCAATCTTGATGCCGATGAAGCCGACAATCGCCCCCGCCAGGTCGAGAACGCTGTGGATGGCATCGGCTCTGATGGAAATGCTGCCGGTAACGATACTGGCCGCCACTTTCATAGCTATCAGGAAGCTGATGGCGAAGATAGATAGCTTGGCCGTATTCTCCTTGGTGGCCGGCATTAGTTAGACCTCTTTGGTTTTGGCTTGGGGTAGCAGGATGAGCCGCCCCCACTCCCCCCTCTCCCAGATTACCAGCAGGTTGGGGGCGATAAAGAGCGAGCTGTAAGTGCCGGCGATAATGCCGATGAGCAGGACCAGGGCGAAGTTCTGAATGGTGGCGCCGACGAAGAGCAGCAGAGCTAAGACCACCATCATGGTAGTAAAACTGGTGTTCACGGAACGGCTCAACGTCTCCACCAGGCTGTTGTTAACCACCATCTCGAAGTTGATGCTTATGCCCCGCTTCAGGTTCTCCCTTATGCGGTCGAAGACGACTACCGTGTTGTTGATGCTGTAGCCGATGACGGCTAAAACGCCGGTGATGAACATCAGGTTTATTTCCCAGTTCAATATAGCGCCGAGTATGGCAAAAATACCCAGCACCACCACCACATCGTGCACCAGGGCGATTATGGCGCAGACGCCGTAGTGGAAGGGTTTGGGCATCTTGCGGAAGGCCCAGGTGATATAGAGCATTATGCCCACGGCGGCAATGCCCACGGCGATAATAGCGTTGTTGGCGGTCTCGGCGGCCACCATGGGCGAAACCGAGTAGAACTCGCGCTCGGTGGCGGGGCCGAAGCGGAAGCTCAGAGCATCCTCCAGCCCCGTCTTTTCCTCCCCGCTCAGTTCCTGGGTGCGGATAATAAAGTCGTCCCCACCGGTGCGCTGGATGATTGAGTTGGCGTAGCCCAGCTCGGCCATGGCTGTCTCCAGCTCCGACTGCTCCACCTCTTCGTCGAAGCCAATGGTTAAGATGGAGCCGCTGCTGAATTCGACGCCCGGTTTAAGCCCGAAGACGAGCAGGGCGATAATGCCGATAAGGATAATCGCCTCCGATATAATTAAAAACCAAGACCTTTTGCCGGTAATAAACATTATTTCTTCTCCTGATGAGCGCTAAACAAAACCGTCTTCCTGGCCAGACGCGTGCCCACGAAAAGGCGCAGCAGGGTGCGGGTAACCACGATAGCGGTGAACATGCTCACCGCCACGCCGATGAACAGGGTCAGGGCGAAGCCCTGCACCGGTGCGCTCTCGGCGATGCTGCTGCCCAGCCAGAAGAGAATGGCGCAGACAATGAAGGTGGTCACGTTGCTGTCCCTGATGGCGGTCCAGGCGCGGCTGAAGCCCGCCTCGATAGCCGCCCCCAGCATTCTGCCCGCGGCAAACTCCTCCTTCATGCGCTCGAAGATAAGCACGTTGGCGTCCACCGCCATGCCGATGGAGAGGATAAAGCCGCCGATGCCGGCCAGCGTCAGGGTGACCGGAATCAGCTTGAATATAGCCAGCACCAGCGCCCCGTAGAAGACGAGCGCCAGGCTGGCGATAACCCCGGGCAGGCGGTAGTAAATAATCATAAAGAGCATGACCAGTATGATGCCGATGATGCCCGCCTTGAGGCTCATATCGACGAAGTCTTCGCCCAGTGTCGGCGAAACCGTCTGGTCATAGAGTATGTTCAGGGGCACGGGCAGCCGCCCGAAGTTGAGCTGGTTGGAGAGGCTGGTGGCTTCGTCCAGGCTCAGTCCTTCGATTTGCCCCCGGTCGCTGATAACGCTCTGGACGATGGGGGCGATAGGCAGTCCGTCGTCACCCAGCAGGGCGACATCGCCGTCGAAGATAGCCATCGGCGAGCCGACAAGCCGCTCCGTGACCTGTTCCGATAGCTGGCTGCCTTCCTCATCCCATTCAAAAATCAGCAACAGCCGCCCCAAATCGTCACGGGCGACATAGGTGTTGGTGGTGAAGTAGCGGCTGGTCAGCGCTATTTCCTCGCCGTCAATCACCCCGGTGGCTGGCTTCCATCGTCCCAGTTCGTTTTCCCACTTGGCTTCCTCGTCATCGGCGGCCGGTTCCCCGAAGGCCAGTATGTCCACCCGCGCCAGCCTTTCCTTCTCTTGGTCGCTTATGCTGATACCGGGCAGCTCGACCAGGATGCGGTCGCTACCCTGTCTCTGGATAATGGGCTCGGTTACCCCCAGCGGGTTGATGCGGTTGCTGAGGATTTCCTTAGCCCCCTCCATGGCGCTGTCCCTATTCTCCGCATCTATCTCGGAGAGGTCGGCTTGATAGACGATATGCAGGCCGCCCTGCAGGTCCAGCCCCATCCTCATTTCCTCTCTGTCGAAAAGGGGATAGACCAGGGCGCAAACGGCAAAGGCAAAAATGACCAGCAAAATCAGAACAACTACGGCGTTTCCTTTAGTCATATCTTTTCACGCTACCTCATTAAGCTTGTTAGCCATATATATTAACAGAGTGTCTTCTCGGTTGCCAGTCGCTGGCGGATATAGTCCAGGGCTTCTTCCCGGTCGTTAAGCTCACCCGATGCCTGCGCCTCGCGCACCGCTTCTAAAATCTCCCCGATGGCAGGCCCCGGACTCAAGCCGAAGATATTTATTAGGTCATTACCGTCGACCAGTTTGGTGGGCTCCACCAGCTCCTGCTGCTCGAAATGCTTTTCCAAAACGTATTCTACCATCCGGGCGTGCTCTGTCCAGCCCGCTATATCTAGGTTTGGTCCCCGGGTGGCCAGGTGGTCGGCCAGGCTCAAAAACAGTATGTCGATGCCCGCCTCACCGCAATCGCGGAAGTAGCGGTAGATAGCCCGCTGGGTGGGTAGCCCTTGCTGGCTCATCTGCCCCGGCCGCATGTGGTAGTTTATCACATTCTCGACCAGTTTGACCTCTTTGCCGCTGAAACGCAACTGCATTAGCCTGTCTGCCGCCGCCGCCGCCCCCAGCTTGTCGTGCCCCAGAAAATGCGTCCGCCCGTCCTTGCCGACGGCTTTGGTCTCGGGCTTGGCGATATCGTGGAGCAGGGCGGCCAGCTTAAGCAGCGCCCGGCGGCTGGCGCCGCCGCCGACCTTTTGCTTAAAATGTTGGGCCAGCTTATCCGACCAGGGGACGAGCGCCAACACCTTGTCGCCGCCGTATTGCCAGCTTCCCTGATGAAGAATAAAGTCAACGGCTATCACCGTTTGCAGGGAATGGTCGAAGACATTCCAGGAATGCTCTTTGGGCTGCTCGACCCCCTTGGTCTTGGCCAGCTCGGGAAAGAGGGCGGTGATTAACCCCATCTCGTCGAGGTGGAAGAGAAATCTTTCGGGGTGGGGGACGGCCAAAAGACGGACCAGCTCCTCCCGCAATCGCTCTCCAGCCACGTCGGCGACAAGATGACACTGGCTCTTGACCAGAACCTCGGTGGGCTTATCGAGAGCAAAGCCGAGCTCCGCCGCCAGTCTGACTCCCCGCAGCAGGCGAACGGCGTCATCCTCAAAGACGCTCTCGGCGACCGCCCGAACCGTTTTCTTTTTGAGGTCGGCCTGCCCGCCGAAGGGGTCGATAAGGGTTAAGTCCTCTCCGCCGACCTCTGCCAGGTCAGCGGCGATGGCGTCTATGGTAAAGTCGCGCCGCCCTAAATCAGGCTCGATGCCGCTCTCAAGGGTGGTGAAATCGAGTTGCCACCGCCCCCCCGACGGCGCTTTCTTATCCATCACCACCACACGGCCGACGCGGTTTTGCTTATCCAGCAGGACGAATTTCCCCCCCAGGGCATCGGCTATTTTGGGGGCTAACTCCAGGGCGTCGGCGGCAAGGGCGATATCGATATCGGCGGTAGCTCTCCCCAGCAGGGAGTCGCGGATAAAGCCGCCGACGAGATAGGCTTTAACCTTCTGCCCGCTTAGGAAATCGCTTACCGCAGTTAATATTGATAAAGCTCCGGACTCGATAGTCAGCTTCATCTTCTCCACCCCGTTGCTCTAAGGCTAAACTATACTACCAGTCGGCTAAAGTTACAAGGGGAAAATAAAGCAAAAAACCCACCGCCGCTATTTACCGGCATCTCTCAGCGTAGGCTGATTGCCTCGGTTAGCGGTGAGCATTTACCCTGCGTGGCGGTGTTAGGCGGTTTCCTTGGCCGTGCTCAGGGCAAGACTTTTTAAGATAGTTAGAATGCCGATGACAGCGCGCTGCACGTCAATCGGCTCCTGGGCTAGTATCCGGGCCACGTAGGGGTCAAGCTCACCGCCGCCGTAGCGGGTGTGGCTCTCGGCTACGCCCGAGGAAGTAGGAGTTAGATAGCCGGCCAGAGTGAACAGCTCATTTTCCTCAAAACCCAGAGGTTCGGCGATTTTGCGCAGGATTGAACCTGAAGGGTAGCGCTCGCCTCTCTCGATGCGACCCAGGTGCGACGAGGATACGCCTGACATGGCGCTAAGCTGGCTCAGTGTTAGCCGCTGGGTGACTCTTCCCTGCCTGATTATTTCGCCCAGGTTAGTACTTCGATTCTGGTCCATATCGAGAGAATTATAATTCGCCAAATGGCAAATGTCAACTCTTGAGAAAGGGATAAAATCCGCCATTTGAATAAACACCCCCTTGACAGCAGGCAATCATATGACTATAATATCGCCAATCGGCGCAGGAGGCTTGAACCATGTTGCTGAGGACAAGGGTTTTTGACCTATGCCCGGGGAGATATAAGAACCTGTCCGAACTGGCTCAGGCTATGGAAATATCGGTAAGCCAGGTTTACCGCGTGCAGGAAGGCACGCGGAATATCAACTGCAAGTTCATCATCGGCGCTATTAAAGCCTTTCCCGGTCACTCGTTTGACGACCTTTTCTATTTCGTCCCCGAGGTGCCAGCTGGCAAAGAATCCCGCACTGCCGTCGTGGGAAGTCGTCATTTTCAGGGTTTTGGAGGGTGGTTGAATAAGAAGGTGGTCGAGAAGTCTTGACTATAGTTGTGGAGTCTCGTCCTCGACCTTGTGCAGCTTATCCTGGCTTTCCAGGTGGTCTATATAGAGCATCCCGTTGAGGTGGTCGATCTCGTGCTCCAGCGCCTGAGCCAGCAGTTCGTTGGCTTTGATTCTTATTTCCTTGCCGCCGGCGTCCCGCCCCTTGGCCGTCACTGATTTAGCCCGCTTAATCTCGCCGTAATAGCCGGGCACGCTCAGACAGCCCTCGGTCACCGAGCGCTCGCCGCTGCGCTTAACTATCTCCGGGTTAATCAGGACGATGTTTTCGGCGCCGGGGATGTCGATGACGATTACCCGCAGCGAGACGCCCACCTGCGGCGCGGCCAGCCCCGCCCGCCCCGGGTCGGCGTGCACCGTCTCCAGCATATTGGCAGTCAGCTTCTGGATGGAGCCGTCGATAGTCTTGACCCGCTTTGCCTTTTGCTTCAATACCGGGTCGGGTAAGGTGCGAATAGGTAAAATTGCCATCTTAAACCTCGCAACTGTCTCTGACTACAGTTTACCTAAACCAGTCCCATCGGGTCAATGTCCACCGCCCAGCCCGGGGGGAGGGGCAGGGGGGAGAGAAAGGCCGAAAGCTCGGTGCCGCGGAGAATAAGCTGCCAGCGGAAGCGGCCCCGTAACCTGTGGATAAAGGCAGAGGCGGGCCCGATAAGCTCAATGCCGGCTATGCCCTGTGATGCTATCTCCTGGCTTAAGACCCGCTTCATTCTTTCCGATTCCCGCTGGCAGAGGGCGTCGTTGGCGTGGCTGTAGGTAAGGCTGGCCAGCTGGTTGAAGGGCGGGTTATGCAATTGGCGCCGATAGTCAATCTCCTGCTCATAAAACGCGGCGTAGTCGTGTTCAGCGGCGGCTCGGATAGCGTAGTGCTCGGGGGCGTAGGTCTGGGTAATAACCCTGCCCCCCTTTATTCCCCGCCCCGCCCTTCCCGCCACCTGGGAGAGCAGCTGAAAGGTCCTCTCCCCGCCCCGAAAGTCGGGCAGGTTGAGGGCGGTATCGGCGCTGACCACTCCCACCAGCGTCACCAGCGGCAGGTCTAATCCCTTGGCTACCATCTGGGTGCCGATGAGTATATCGGCCCGGTGGGCGCGGAACTTGCTTAAGATTTCGTCGTGGGAATGTCTGCCTTTGGTGACATCGCTGTCCCAGCGCAAGAGTCTGGCCTGGGGGAAGGTATAGCCCACCTCCTGCTCCAGCCGCTGGGTGCCGATACCGAGGAACTTTATCCGCCGCCGCCCGCATTTGGGGCAACTCTCGGGTACCTTAATATTGTAGTTACACTGGTGGCAGACCAGCCTGTCCTCGGTAAGGTGATAGCTGAGGGGGACATCGCAGCGCTTACATCTCATGACGAAGCCGCAGCTGCGGCACTGGATAAAGCTGGCGGCTCCCCGCCGATTCAAAAAAAGGATAACCTGCTCCTGGTTAGCCACCGCCTGACCTATCGCCTGGAAGAGGGAGCGGCTGAAGAGGCTCTGGTTGCCCGCCTTTAGCTCCTCCCTCATGTCGACTATCTCCACCTGCGGCAACGCCGAGCCGTCGTAGGGGGTAACCCGCTCCGGTAATTGAAGCAACCGGTAATCGCCCTTTTGGGCATGGTAAAAGCTCTCGACGTCGGGGGTGGCGCTGCCCAGAACGACGACGGCTCCGCTCAAATCCGCCAGCTTTAAAGCGGCGTCGCGGGCGTGGTAGCGCGGCGATTTGTCAGACTGTTTATAGGTCCACTCTTGCTCCTCGTCGATAACGATTAGGCCGAGGTCGGGCTGGGGGGCGAAGATGGCGCTGCGCGAGCCGATGACCACGTCGAAATCCCCTTTACGTATGCGCTGCCACTCGTCGAACTGCTCGCCTAAGCTAAGCTTGGAGTGGAGCACGGCCACCCGCTGGGGGAAGCGGGCGGCAAAGCGCTCTATGGTCTGGGGGGTGAGGGCGATTTCGGGGACTAAAACGATGCCCTTCTTGCCCAGTTTTACCGTTTCCGCCAGGGCTTGAAGATAGACCTCGGTCTTGCCGCTGCCGGTGACGCCGTGCAGCAGAAAAGTTTTGGTCTTGCCCTCGAGTAAGCCGGACTTGATCGCCTCGAAGGCGGTCTTTTGCGCCGGCGTCAAGGTGAGGGGTGGGGAGGGGACGATATCCTTATAGGAAATCGGCTCCCGCCTTACCTCCACCGCCTCGAATTTAGCCAGGCCCTTGCTGACTAAAGCGTCGGCGGTCGCCTTACTACATCTTATATTATCCCTGACCTCCGCCCAGGGCACCGCCCCGCTCTGCCGCGAAAGGTATTCTAATAAGGAAGCTTGCTTGGGCGCTTTGCTCAGGTTAGCAGCTTCGGTCTCGGCTTGGCTTCTGGATACATCGAGTCTCAGGTAGGGCACCATCTTGGGCTTTACCCTGATTTTCTCCAGCTCGTAGCTCTTAGCCGCCAGACCCTTATTTACCAACTGGCTAACGATGCCCGACGCCTTCCTCTTACCCAGCGCTTTTTCGATTTGCCCCAGGCTTAAATTCCCCTTTTCTTTGATTAGCTCCAATGCCTGCCTTTGCTCGGCGTTAAGCTTTGAGAGGTCGAAGTCGCTGGGAGTGGGGCTGATAAAAGTAATCGTGCGCCGCTCGAAGCCCGGCGGCAGCATCAAAGCCACGGCATCGAAGAGGGGCGACAGGTAATACTGGCTTATCCAGCGCGCCAGCGACACCTGCTGGGGGGAAAGCAGGGGGCGGGGCTCGATGACCCCGATGATTTCGCGGGTCTCCTCCACCTCGGGATGGGGGCTCAGCTCCAGGACGATGCCCTGGAGTCGCTTATCGCCGAAGGGAACCCATACCGCCTGCCCGACATTGATCTCCAGGTGGGGGGGTATGGCGTAGCTAAATGTCCGGCGCTGGGCTATCGGCGAGTTGACGCTAACCTCAGCAAAGCTCATCCCGCACTCCGAGGCAGCCTTAGCCTATTCCTGTTCCGGCTCTGGCTCTGGCTCTGGCTCTGGCTCTGGCTCTTGTTCTTGCTTCAGTTCCGGTTCCTTTTTCAATTCCGGCTTCGGCTTCGGTTCCGCCTTCGGTTCTGGTTCTGGTTTCAGTTCCGCTTCCGGCTTTAGTTCCGATTCCTTTACCCGCTTTTCCTTGGTTCGAGACGCCTTACTGCTCAGTCCACGCATATAAAAAAGGCGGGCTCGCCGCACCTTGCCGCGCCGCACCACCTCCACCTTTTCCACCAGCGGTGAGGCGAAGGGAAAGGTATGCTCCACGCCCACGCCGCGGGCGACGCGCCTGATGGTGAAGTTACCGCCGTCGGCGCCGCGGCGCATCTTAATGATCAGGCCGTTAAAGACCTGGATGCGCTCCCGTCCCTTTTCCACAATCTTGACGCTCACCTTGACCGAGTCGCCGGGGGCAAGGGCGGGAATATTGGGGTTCGGTTCGTTTTTGAGTAATGTCGTCATATCCATATTAAGTTTGCCTCAATCTTTCTACTAGACGCTTTTCCTCAGAGCTTAACTCGGCTCTGGCTAAAAGTTCGGGGCGTTGCTCCAGAGTGCGCCGTATCGCCTGCTCGCGGCGCCAGCTATCTATCTGGGCATGGTTCCCCGATAATAAGACCTCGGGCACGGGCCAGCCCCGGTATTGGGGCGGGCGGGTGTAGTGGGGATACTCCAAAAGCCCGCCGACGTGGGAATCATCCAGCGGCGAAGCCTCGGAGCCTAAAACCCCGGGCACAAGGCGGAATACGCCGTCGATGACCACCATCGCCGCCAGCTCGCCGCCGCTGAGCACGTAATCGCCGATGCTGATTTCGTCGGTAGCTAGGTGCTCCCTCACCCGCTCGTCAACGCCTTCATAACGGCCGCAGATAAGAATCAGCCGGCTGTGTTGGGTCAACTCCTGGGCGACATCCTGCGTGAAGAGCCGCCCCTGCGGCGACAACAATATTATAGGGGTATCATCTTTCTTTTCTATCGCCTCCGCCGCCTCAAAAATGGGTTCGGGCTTGAGCACCATGCCCGCCCCGCCCCCATAGGGGTAATCGTCGGCGGTGTGGTGCTTATCGTGGGTGTAGTCCCGAATGTTGTGTAAGCCGATGCCGACCAGCTCCCGGTCGATGGCCCGCTTCATGATGCTCAGGTCGAAAATGCCCTCGAACATCTCGGGAAACAGCGTTAAAACGTCGATATGCACTAGTTTATCCCTTCCCCTTGATGGGGGTGATGTGCTCGGGCACCCTTCCTTTAATAACGTCTACCGCGTGGGGCAGCACCGGTATTATCACCTCCAGGCACTCCGCCACCGCCTTGGGGCTGCCCGGCAGGTTAACGATGAGGCATTCCTTCCTCATCCCCGCCGCCGCCCGGCTTATCATGGCGTTGGGGGTGACGGCGAAAGACTTGACCCTCATCATCTCGGCCAGGCCCGGCACCTCTTTGTCCACTATAGACAGGGTGGCTTCGGGGGTAACGTCGCGCGGCGCTAGTCCGGTGCCGCCGGTGGTGATAATAATATCCATAGTGCCTGTATCGGCCCACTGGGCGAGCTTTTGAGCAATAGTATCCTTCTCGTCGGGGATAACCTCGTAGTTGACGACCTTGCAGTCCATACTGGCAAAGCTATCCTTGATCAGCGGCCCGCTCTTATCGGGGCGCTTCCCCTGTGACGCCTTGTCGCTGATGGTAATAATACCCAGATTAAACATAAATACTGCCTCGCTTAAAGCAGACTATATTTTATCACATAAGGGGCTTAGAGCAAAGTTTAGAGCCGAAGAGACGAATTTATAAAAAATCAGTACGAGTGGGTATTGACAAAAGGGGGTAGGTGTGATATAGAATGGTAGAAAGTGGGAGATAGTGGTAGAACAGGGTAGAATTGGGGCTGGTGTATGTTCTTCGGGGAATTCGAATACAGGATTGATGAAAAGGGTAGGGTGCCTATACCGCCTAGATTCCGGGGGCTGCTGAGGGCAGGAATAGTGCTGTCTCCGGGGGTGGAGGGGTGCATAACCGCCTACCCAATAAAAGAGTGGGAAAAGCTGGCGGCTACCCTTACTGCGGGTTCGCTTTCCCCCAGTAAATTGAGGACGTTAAAGCGGGCGGTTTTTGCTACCGCCTTCAGTGTCAAGCTGGACGGTCAGGGCAGGATAGCGCTACCCACTCCGCTTAAAAAACATGCCGAGATTGTAAGCGAGATAGTTATAATCGGAGCCAATAACTACCTCGAGTTCTGGAATAAAATACGCTGGGCAGAGGAGAAGGCTATGGGCCAGGAACAGGCCTGGCTGCTTTTCGAAGGCTTGGAGAAGCGCCAATGAATCTAACTATGTCGGCAGCTTCCACCCACATCCCGGTGTTGCTGGAAGAGACCATTGAGGCGTTGAACGTCCAGCCCGGAGGCCGCTATATCGACGGCACCATCGGGCCCGGCGGCCACGCCGCGGCTATTCTGGAAAACAGCTCGCCCGGCGGGCAACTGCTGGGCATCGACGCCGACCCCAAAGCCATAAAGATGGCTAGAGCCAGGCTCGACGCCTACGGCGACTCGGTGCTCCTGGTCAACCAGAACTTCGCCAATATTAAGTCAATCTGCCTAAAGCACGGCTTCTTACCGGTGCACGGTATCCTCTTCGACCTGGGTCTTTCCTCGGTGCAGCTGGAGAAGAACAATCGCGGTTTCAGCTTCCGCCACGATTCCCTGCTCGACATGCGCTTAAGCCCTCGCCAAGAGGTTACCGCCGAAATTATTATCAACTCCTCCCTCGAAGACCAGCTAGCCAAGATTATAAGGGCCTATGGCGAAGAGCGCTATAGCCAGCAGATAGCCCGCCAAATCGTGCGCCAGCGTCCCATCACCACCAGCCTCCAACTTGCCCAGACCGTAGAGCAGGCGGTGGGGGGCAGGCGGGGCCGAATTCACCCCGCCACCCGCACCTTCCAGGCACTGCGCATCGCCGTAAACCAGGAGCTGGAGAACCTCAAGTCGGCGCTGGAACAGACGGTCGACCTCCTCGGCTTTGGCGGCCGGCTGGTGGTCATCAGCTATCACTCCCTCGAAGACCGTATCGCCAAGCAGTTTATGCACCAGCAGGCAAGCGGAGATGATGCCTGCTTGCGCTTAATCAATAAAAAGGTTATTACTCCGTCTCAGGCGGAAGTCCACTATAATGCGCGTAGCCGCAGCGCCAAGTTGAGAGCGGCGGAAAGAATTTCTATGCCGAAGGAGAATAACAGTGGGTAAACCAGCTATTGAATACCAAAAGATGATGACCGAGATAGTGTACGTGAACCTGCCTGGCCCCAAGGAACCCAATCCGGGGATGACCGGAGGTGAACTACTGCACGGTTTCCTAGCCGAGCTGCATGAAGACTCGAGTAACGAGGTACAGGCTCACCTGGGGGCTCTATGCAGCAAGTGGAACGTGCGCTTTAGAAAAGAGAGTGGGTCACCGACCTGATAAAAAATAATAATTGACCGAGATGTTCTATCTTCTACCGAAGAGTGAGGACAGGTCACTCCGGGAGGTTTGAAGATGTGAAAACTAAAAATATTGAATCGAGACCCGAATATCTCAATTAAGGAGGGGGCAGATGACAAAACGAGGGGTTTTAACTTCCATTGATGTTGGCACCACCAAGGTGTGCACCACTATCGCCGATGTGAACGAGGTGGGTAATATCCGGGTGGTGGGGGTGGGGGTTACGCCGTCGGTAGGGTTGCATAAAGGGCTGGTGGTCAACATCAACGAGGCCAAGGAATCAGTCCGGGAATCGGTGAAGAAGGCGGAGCAGGCCAGCGGTTACAAGGTGGAATCGGCCTACGTCGGCGTCACCGGCCGACATGTAACCTCGCTGAACAACCGGGCCGTGGTCGCCATTACCCGTAACGACCGCCTGGTGCGTTCCGAAGACCTGAGGCGGGTCTTGACCACCGCCCGCAGCGTCAAGGTTCCGGTCGATAGAAGGCTGCTCCATGTCATTCCGCGTGGCTACGCCGTTGACGGCCAATCGGGGGTCAAGAACCCGATAGGGATGCATGGCTTCAGGCTGGATGTGGAAGCCCACATCATCACCGCCGCCGTGACCTCGGTGCAAAACCTGGTGAAGTGCATCCGCGGCATCGGACTCGATATCGATGACCTTATCCTGGAGCCTTTAGCCAGCAGCGAGGCGGTGCTATCTGCCGATGAGAAGCAGGTAGGCGTCGTCCTGGCCGATATCGGCGGTGGCACTACCGATATCGCTATCTTCCGGGAAGGCAGCATCTGGCACACCGCCATTCTACCCGTCGCCGGCTACCAGATAACCAGGGATATCGCCATCGGCCTGGGGCTGCCTTTCGACGTGGCCGAAGAAATGAAGAAGAAGTACGGCAGCGTCACCCCGGCCTATGAGACCAAGGGGGGGTCGGGCAGCGATACCCTGACCACCAACGGGCACGGCGTTTCCCACCAGGACCTCTGCGACATAATCCGTGCTCGTGTAGAAGAAGTGCTGAGGCTTATCGTGCTCGAGATGCCCAGTTCCGACTACGAGACGCTGGTCCCCGACGGCATAGTGCTCACCGGCGGCAGTTCTAACCTGGCGGGTATCGAGGCGCTGGGGCGCAATACCCTGCAACTGCCGGTAAGGGTCGGCATTCCCAGCAGTATATACGGTATCTCGGATACCCTGCACGACCCGGCATACGCCACCAGCGTTGGCCTGTTGCTCTGGGGAGCCAAGCATCGGGAAATGCAAACCTGGGGTCGCGGAGGCTTTGGCTCGGGTGTGCGGCGCTTCGTTTCACGGCTCTTTAAGGCGTTCCGTTAGCTGAGATCAGCTAATTTAGTAAAAAAGGAGGGGGGAGAAATGGCAAAATCAACCTTCAGTCCAAACCCAGCTAAGATTAAGGTCTGCGGCTTGGGCGGTGGTGGCTGTAACGCTATCACCCGTATGGTCAGGGAGCAGATTCAAGGGGTGGAATTTATCGGTATGAATACCGATGCCCAAGCCCTGTCTATTACCGAAGCCCCTGTCCGCGTTCAGCTCGGTGAAAAGCTCACCCGGGGCTTGGGCGCAGGCGGCGACCATAACCTGGGCCAGAAGGCAGCCGAAGAGAGCCGCGAGGAAATCGTCGAGATTCTCGATGGCTCCGACATGGTGTTTGTCACCTGCGGCATGGGCGGCGGCACCGGCACCGGCGCCGCTCCGGTAGTGGCTGAGGCCAGTAAACAGACCGGGGCGTTAACCATCGCCGTGGTCACCAAGCCCTTTGCCTTCGAAGGCGCCCACCGCACCGAGGTGGCTGAAGAAGGTATTGTCCGCTTACTAGGCAAGGTCGATACCCTTATCATCATCCCTAACGACAAACTGCTCGACCTCTGCGACCAGCAGACGGTGGTGGATAATGCCTTCAAGCTGGCCGACGACGTGCTGCGCCACGGTGTCCAGGCTATCGCCGAGGTTATCACCGTACCCGGGCTGATAAACCTTGACTTCGCTGATGTTAAGGCGGTGATGAAGGACGCCGGCCCGGCCTGGATGTCTATGGGAGTGGGTTCAGGCAAGAGCCGGGCTGTCGACGCGGCTAACGAAGCCCTGGCCAGCCCGCTGCTGGATGTTTCCGTTGAGGGCGCTAATGGTGTGCTCTTCAATGTCTCCGGCGGCACCGGACTTACCCTGTTCGAGGTCAACGAAGCCGCCGACGTCATCAAGGCGGCGGTAGACCCCGAAGCCAACATCATCTTCGGCGTGGCTCAAGACCCGAGTATGGGTGAGGAGATAAGGCTAACCCTGATTGCCACCGGCTTTGCTTCCAAGCTGGGAATGGCCGGCGTCAGTAGGGAAGAGGAGTTTAACGAGTTACTTAGGGGCTTAAGAGGCAAGGAAGAGGAGCTGGATGTTCCCGCTTTCCTGCGCCGCCCCCTGTTTAGTCACCGACGCCAACCGATTACGCCGTCAACTAAACTAATACAGACTCCACCGGGCGCACCTTAGGGGTGGGCCCAGTGACGATAACGGAAGATACGGGCTAAAAAGGCTGTGGAGTGCTCTGACTCTGCAGCCTTTTTTCTTTGTCTTAAAAATCGGGGGTAAAGGGGGTTAAAAGTCATTGACAAGCACTATATGTTGTGGTATCTTTTCTCTGCAGCACAATATAAGGTAGTGATTGGTCATGAACTGTCCCTATTGCGGTCATAGCGAAGACAAGGTTATCGACTCCCGTGAAGTCAACGACGGCATACGCCGTCGGCGCCAGTGTTTGGGCTGCGGCGAGCGCTTTACCACCTACGAACGGTTACAGCCCGCCAGCCTCTTCGTCATTAAAAAGGACGAGCGGCGCGAGGAATTCGACCGCGAAAAGCTCTCAAGCGGCATCCGCAAAGCCTGTGAAAAGCGCCCGTTGCCCACGGGCATCGTGGAAAAGCTGGTGGACGACATCGAGGCCGAGCTTTACCAGCTGGGCAAGGCGGAGATACCAAGCACCGTCGTCGGCGACATCGTGATGGAAAGGCTGAAAAACCTGGATCACATCGCCTACATCCGTTTCGCCAGCGTCTACCGGGAGTTTGCCGATATAACCGCCCTGAAACAGGAAGTAGATACCCTGCTCGACGCCGAAGCCGAGCCTTCTACCCCATCCAGCCAGTTGTCCCTCCTCCCCGATGAGGAGCTGGCCGGGGTGAACAAAAGCCGACGGAGGAAGCGAACATGAGCCCGGCTAAGAATAAAGCCGCCAGCCAGCCGCTGGTCGACCGCAACCAGATTGCACGGGCTATCTTTAAGATTGCCGAGTCCATGGGCATGTTGGATAGGAACCGCGTCGAGCAGCTTACCGCCCAGGTTATCGAGCGCCTGGAACAGAAACCGTCCCTGGTGGCTAAGGAAATAGTGGCGCAGCCCCTGCCGGGGATGGAAGAACTGGTTATCAAACCCCGCCGCACCCGCCGCTTGCTCAGCGACGGCGAAATTGAAGCTATGGTCAAGGAAATCTTACAGGCCGAAGAGCCAGCCAAACGAGAGGAGGTCCCGCCTCAGATGGAAACAACCACTATCGTTCAGCCTCAGGTCCAGCCCTCATCGGGCATAAACTTAAGCGAAAACGCTCTTCGTGTCCTGGAGAAACGCTATCTCAAGAAGGATAAACAGGGCAAGGTGGTCGAGACGCCGGAGGAAATGTTGCGCCGTGTGGCGGAGGCGATAGCCGCCGCCGAGCTTAACTATAACCCCCAGGCTGACGTCAGGGCCCGGGAAGACGAATTCTACCAGCTCATGTTCAATCTGGAGTTTCTGCCCAACTCACCCACCCTGATGAATGCCGGGCGGGAGCTGGGGCAGCTTTCGGCCTGCTTTGTCATTCCCGTCGGTGATTCTATGGAGTCTATCTTCGACGCCGTGAAGTACACCGCCCTCATCCACAAGAGCGGCGGCGGTACCGGCTTTTCCTTCAGCAACCTGAGGCCGGAGGGCGACTTCGTCAAGTCCACCTCGGGTGTCGCCAGCGGCCCTGTCTCCTTTATGGAGGTTTTCGACACCACCACCGACGTCACCAAGCAGGGGGGGACGAGGCGGGGGGCCAACATGGGCATCTTGAGCGTTGACCACCCCGATATCATGAGGTTCATCACCGCCAAGGATGACCCCAGAAAGCTGACTAACTTTAATATATCGGTGGCGGTGACCACCGAGTTTATGGAGGCGGTCAAGACGGGCGCCGAATATGACCTGCTGAGCCCCCGCACCAAAAAGGTGGTGGATAAGCTCAACGCCAGTGAGGTCTTCGAGAAAATCGTGGATATGGCCTGGCGCACCGGTGACCCCGGCGTTGTCTTTATCGACCGCATAAACAGGGACAACCCCACCCCCCAGCTGGGCAAAATCGAGTCCACCAACCCCTGCGGCGAACAGCCTCTCCTCCCCTACGAGTCCTGCAACCTGGGCTCCATCAACCTGGCGCGGATGCTCAAAGCCCAAAACGGGACGTTCGAGATTGACTACCCTCGCCTGGCCAGGACGGTCAAGTCCGCCGTCAGGTTCCTGGATAACGTCATCGAGGTCAATAAGTTCCCCCTCCCCCAGATAGAGGACATGACCAAGAAATCGCGGAAAATCGGGCTGGGGGTGATGGGCTTTGCCGATATGCTGCTCATGCTGGGCGTCCCCTATAACTCGGAGGAGGCGCTAAAAGTCGGCACCGAGGTTATGCGCTTCGTCCACGACGAGGCGGATAAAGCCTCTTCGGGGTTGGCTGAAGAGCGGGGTGTCTTCCCCGCTTTCCCGGGCAGCATCTACGATGTTCCCGGCGGCGCCAAGATGAGGAACGCTTCCTGCACCACTATCGCCCCCACCGGCACCTTAAGCATCATCGCGGGCTGTTCCAGCGGCATTGAGCCCCTCTTTGCCTTGAGCTACACCCGCAATATCCTGGACGGCGCCCAGATGGTCGAAGTGAACCCCTATTTCGAGAAGGTCGCTCGGAGCGGGGGCTTTTACTCCGACGAGCTGATGAAGAAGCTGGCGGAGGGGACTAAACTCCACGATATGGAGGACATCCCCGATAAAATAAAGCAGGTATTCGTCACCGCCCACGCGATAACCCCCGAATGGCACGTCAAAATGCAGGCCGCTTTCCAGAAGTCCACCGATAATGCCGTTTCCAAGACGGTCAACTTCCCCCAGGAAGCGACCCGGGAAGACATCACCCAGGTCTATAAGATGGCTTATGAAGAGGGGCTGAAAGGGATAACCATCTACCGCGACCGCAGCCGCGACTCCCAGGTATTGACCACGGGCAAGGAAAAAGAGGCAAAAAAAGCCTTCAGGCTGACGCCGCGCAAAAGGCCTACTGAGACTAAGGGGGCGATTACCAAGGTCAACACCGGCTGCGGCTCTCTCTACATCACGGTGGCTTATGACGACAAGGGCATTTTCGAGGTTTTCGCCACTCTGGGCAAGTCGGGCGGTTGTGCCTCCGCCCAGCTCGAAGCCACCTGCCGCCTGATAACGCTGGCGCTCCGTTCCGGGGTGGATGTCGCCTCGGTGGTGAAGCAGCTGAAGGGTATCCGCTGTCCCAATATCGCCTGGGAGAACGGCAAGTCCATCCTCTCCTGCGCCGATGCCATCGCCGGCGTCCTGGAAAAGCACAGCGGCGCCGATGGCGGTCAGGGTGTGGATACGGCTAAGAGCCCCGAAGTTGCTCTAAAGAGTGAGAACGGCGGCAACGGCATCGATGCCGTCAAGAACCTGGCCGGGCAGTGCCCCGACTGCGGCAACCTGCTCGTTTATCAGGAAGGGTGCTATATTTGCCCGTCCTGTGGCTATACGAAGTGCTAGGGGGAAGGGGTCTTGAACCCCACCCCTTTTCTCCAGAGGTCTTTTTCCCACCCAGTGCCCACCCTACAGAGGTGTAACCTCTATATACTTCTCTCCCCACCCTTTGAGATTGCTTCGTCGTTTCACTCCTCGCAATGACGGTGTGTTTTGGGGGTTTGAAAGGGGGCGTAGCCCCCTTTCTACCTTAAAGGGCGGTGGGTGGGAATAGATAGAATCGGGGAAGTGTGGTGGGGTGCCCCCCTAAATCGCATTTTCCCCATAGAGCCTGTATAATGGGGCAGTATGCAAAACGACAGGCGGGAACTGATGCGGGTGGCGCTGGGGGAGGCCGAGGCTGATTTAGCCATTATCAACGGCTCGGTGGTCAACGTTTATACCGGTGAGATTGAAAAAGCCTCCGTCCTTATCAAGGGCGAGCGCATAGCCTACGTAGGCAAGGACGCCGATAGGGCTATCGGCTCTAAAACCAGGGTCATCGACGCCGCGGGCAAGACATTAATCCCCGGCTTTATCGACGGCCACACCCATATCGATGTTGTCTACTCTGTAAGCGAGCTGCTGCGCTTTGCTGTCCAGGGAGGCACCACCACCATCATCACCGAGAGTTGCACCATGGCCACCACCCTGGGCTACGACGGGATTATTCACTTCCTGGACTCAGTGCGCCGCCAGCCCGTCAAGGTCTTTGTCACCGCTGCGCCCATGGTCACCATAAGCCCGGTCACCGAGGAGAATGCCATCGGCGTCAAGGAGTTGCGCCGCCTTTTTCGCTATAAAGAGATTATCGGGCTGGGTGAGTCTTACTGGGGGGATGTGGTGGGGGGAAACCGGAGGGTGCTCGACCTTATCGCTGAGACGATAAAGCTGGGCGGGAAGGTTGACGGGCACAGCGCCGGCGCCAGCGGTAAAAAGCTGCAGGCATATGTTTCCTCGGGCGTCAGCTCCTGTCACGAGCCGACCAACGCCGAAGAGGTCCTGGAAAGGCTAAAGCTGGGGCTTTTCATACTGGTACGGGAGGGCGAGGTGAGAAGAGAGCTGGAAGCCGTGGCCCCGATAAAGGATAGCGGCATTCCACTCAACCGCCTGGCCATGTCTACCGACGGCGTTGACCCCGAACAGCTGGTCAGCGACGGCTATATGGAATTTTTGGTGCAGAAAGCCATCGACCTCGGCTTCGACCCGGTGCTGGCGGTACAGATGGCGACCATCAACGTCGCCCAGCACTTCGCCCTGGATGATGTTATCGGCGGCATCGCCCCGGGTAAGTACGCCGACATCGTTATTCTCCCCGACTTAAAGACCATCAAGGCCGAATATGTTATCAGCAACGGGCGGGTGGTCGCCCAAGACGGCCGGGCGCTTATTCCTCCCCGAAAGCACCGCTACCCCCAATCATTAGGCAACAGCATACGTCTGCCCAACGACTTCAGCGCCAATGACTTTGCCATACCGGTAGAGGGTGGTCGAAAAGAGGCCAAAGTCCGGCTGATGGACCAGGTAACCGATCTCCTTGTGAGAGAAGAGTTTATCGATATGCCTATAGCTAACGGTCAGCTCGAAGCCGATGTCGCTAAAGACATACTGAAGGTAGCCGCTATCGAGCGCTCCTTCGGCACGGGTAAGAGCTTCGTTGGCTTAATCAGGGGCATCGGGCTCAAAAAAGGGGCCATTGCCACCAGCTCCGTCTGGGACTGCGGCGATTTAATGGCCGTCGGCGCCGACGAAAACGACATGGCGCGGGCGGTGAACCGCATCAGGGAGCTGGGCGGGGGCATGGTGGTCTGTGCTGGCGGCAAGATAACTGCCGAAATCGCCCTACCGGTGGCGGGGGAAATCTCCACCGAGCCTATGGAGGCGATAGCCGATAAACTGGAGCGTATCCAGCGGGCGGCTAAAGAGCTGGGGGCTAAGTCCAAAGATATCCGCCTCACCATAGCCGTACTGCCCACCCCGGCCATACCCTTCCTGCGCATCTGCGAATCGGGGCTGTTCAGCTTGCGAGAAAACAGGTTTGTCGACCTGATTGTGGGGTAGCCTATGGGCTGGGACGAAATAGAAAAAGCCAGGCGGCGTCTTTCCCGGGAGCAGGGCACTATCATCAAGGACTGGGGAGGCCGAATCCCTATCGCCCTGGTCTATCCCAACAGCTACTACCTGGGCATGTCCAACCTGGGTGTCCACGCCGTCTACAGCCTGCTCAATAGCTACGATAACGTCGTTTGCGAAAGGGCTTTCCGGGAAGCGGAGAGTAAAAAAGACCAGTCCCCCATATCCTTGGAATCGCAAAGACCGCTGGCCGACTTCGCCGCCGTCGTCTTCTCCATCTCCTACGAGCTCGACTACTTCAATGTCGTTAGTATTCTTAAAGCCAGCGGCATACCCCTTTATGCCGCCGACCGCGACGAAAGGCACCCGCTGGTTATCGCTGGCGGGCCCTGCATTATGGCCAACCCCGCCCCCCTCTCCCCCTTCTTCGACGGCCTGGCTATCGGCGAGGCTGAGCCGCTGGTGCCGGCCATGCTGCCCGTTATCAGCCAAGGCATCGGCGGTAGGCGCAGCGACCTGCTTAAATCGCTGAGCGTCTTGCCCGGTGTCTATGTCCCCCAATGCTATTCGGGGAAGCCTCTTGAGCGGCAGTGGGCTAAAAAGCTAGACGACTTTCCCGTCGCCTCGGCTGTATTGACCCCCGACACCGAATTGGGCGACCTCTACCTCATCGAGGTGGAGCGGGGCTGCAACTGGGGCTGCCGCTTTTGCCTGGTCAGCCAGAGCTTTTCCCCCATGCGCCATCGCTCTATAGATAGCCTGTTAGCCCAGGCGGAGGCGGGGCTTAAATACCGCAAGCGCTTGGGTTTAGTCGGGGCGGCTGTCTCCGACCACCCTCAGATAGAAGAGCTATTGTTTAAGCTACGCCAGATGGGGGCTAAACTCTCCCTGAGCTCGCTGCGCATTGCCCCCCTCTCCCCCGTGGTACTAAGAGAGTTGGCCAAGGGCGGCGCCAAAACCGTTACCCTTGCCCCCGAGGCGGGCTCGGCGCGCCTGCGCCAGATGATAAAAAAGGGTATAACCGAGGACGACATCCTGAAGGCGGTTAGCCAGGTCGCCGAGCAGGGGATAAAGCAGCTCAAGCTCTACTTTATTATCGGCTTGCCCTCAGAGACCGACGAAGATATAGAGGCGATTATAGACTTAGCTTTAGCCTGTAAAGATGCCATCACCAAAAAACAGTCCGGCTGCCGCCTGACCCTGAATATCTCCCCCTTCGTCCCCAAGGCGGGCACGCCCTTCCAGTGGCTGCCCATGGCGCCAACCGCCGTCCTCAACCGCCGCCTTTCCCGGCTCAAGAACGCTCTGATGCCGAAGGGAATCAAGGTTAAGGCGGAAAGCCCGGCCTGGAGCCAGGTTCAGGGGGTTTTGGCGCGGGGCGACATAGAGTTGGCGGGGGTACTGGCTGATATTGAAGAGCTATCGCTATCGGGCTGGCGTAAGGCGGTGGTGAAAAACAACATAGACGTGGATTTCTACGCCAACCAGCGGTGGAATACCGACCAAAAGCTGCCCTGGCACATGATTGAGCTGGGGACAAAGGCGGGCTACCTTGAGTCGGAGCTGGGGAAAGCCACCGCTTAAACACCACCAGCTTATGTGTTATACTTAACAGTTTGCTATGGGATTCTTTTCGATTCTTCTCGTAGCCCTTGGTCTTTCGGCGGACTGTTTTGCCGTAGCCCTCGGCGGCAGCATTGCCATGAAGTCTTTTTCCCGCCTCCAGGTCTTGCGCGCCGCCATTGCTTTCGGTCTTTTCCAGGCGCTGATGCCCGTCCTGGGCTGGCTGGTAGGGCAGACCGTCGTTGAGCTAATCGCCGACTACGACCACTGGGTGGCTTTCGGCCTGCTGGCTATCGTCGGCGGCCATATGCTCTGGGAGTCTTTTCATCACCGCGACGGCCGCGCCGAGCGTACCGATATCACCCGGGGCTGGCCGCTGATTATCTTATCTTTAGCCACCAGTATAGACGCCCTGGCCGTGGGCTTGACCTTCCCTTTCCTGGAGGTTAACGTCCTGATGGCCAGTCTGACCATCGGTGTGGTCGCTTTCGTGGCTACGGTTGTCGGCTTCCGGCTGGGGAGAAAAGCCGGCGAACTGGTGGGGAGAAGGGCGGCGGCTATCGGCGGCCTATTGCTGATAGCCATCGGGCTCAGAATCCTGCTCACTCACCTCTTTTGAAACTGCTAAACAAGAGATATTGACGGCTTTGGCTACGTTGGCTATAATGGCTATGTAGGCTACAAGGGAGGCTGAAATGGCCAACTCAGCAAAGCGTTCCCGGTATTTTCTCGATATAGACCCCGAGCTCAGAAACCGCGTCAAGGCGACGGCGGCATTGCAGGGTAAGACGATGAAACAATGGATGGTTGAAGCCATTAGTGAGAAGCTGGAAGAAGATATCGATGCCCGGGAGGATTTAGCCACCCTCGGCGATGTTGAAGATACGACATCTTTAAGAGGTTATCTGGCGCCGAAAAGGAGGGGGAGGGGAAGGTTGTAGCGGGGCATTCAGCTCAAAAGCTCGGTGACGACCTCGTTTATCTCCCGCCCGTCGGCTTTACCCTTGAGCTTGGCGATGAGCTTGGGCATAACCTTGCCCTTGTCTCTGATGCTCTCCGCGCCTACCTCTTCGATAATCTTGCGGGCTTCGGCGACAATCTCGTCGCGGCTCATCTGGGCGGGCATGTACACTTCGAGGATAGCCATCTCCGCCTCTTCCTGAGCCGCTAGCTCGGGGCGGTCTCCCTGCTTAAAGGCTTCGATGCTCTCTTTGCGCTGCCTGATTTCCTTGGCGATGATGCCCAGGATGTCGCTGTCTTCCAGGGCTTTCTGTTTGGCGATTTCGGCGTTCTTGATGGCGGCCATAACCAGACGGATGACGGAACGCTTCATCGTATCCCCGCCCTTCATCGCCTGCTTAAGGTCGTCCGTCAGCTTTCGTTGTAATGCGGGTAGTTTCTCTTCCATAAAATTTACTATCTCCTCGGCACTCGGGCACTCTTGCGTCTCTTGGCGGCTCCCTTACGCTTGCGCTTGACGCTGGGCTTTTCGTAGTGTTCGCGCCGGCGCACCTCGGATAAGATGCCTTCCTGTTGCACCTTTTTGTTGAATCGCCGCAGCAAGCTCTCGAAGTTTTCGTTGTCCGTAGCTACTACGTTAGCCACGCAGCATCCTCCTCCTTCTCGAAAACCCCGCAGTTCTTTTTACCCACCACATTTTAGTCAGCTTGAGCCACCCTGTCAACTGGCTTTTATTACCAGTGCTTTGGTAGAGGGGAGACTAAGCAGGATTTCTCCCTCGCCCTCCACCTTGCCAACGTGGGTCTTTCTGTCCCACCCAGCCCGCCCTAATGAGTAAACTCCTTAACCTGTGGGTAACGCCACCCCACCCCAATTTTATCTATACCCGCCCACCGCCCTTTTAAGGAAATCCCCCTTAATCCCCCTTTTTCAAAGGGGGAGAGGATATGGGCCACATCTCTCTAAGGAGGATATATAAGGGGTACCACCCTTATAGGGTGGGTTTTGGGTGGGATAAAAAGACGTACGCTAAATAGGGTGGGGGGTAACCCCTTAGCACTTTTTGCGGCCCACTATCTCGCGGGCGGCGACTACGCCCGACACCGACGCCTGGATTAAGCCGCGGCTGACGCCGGCACCGTCGCCGACGGCGAACATGTTGCCGACCTCGGTCTCCAGGCTGGGGCTGAGCTGGGGGCGGGAGGAATAAAACTTGACCTCGATGCCGTAGAGCAAGGTGTGGTGCGAAGCCACTCCCGGAACCAGCTTGTCCATCGCCTGCAGCATCTCCACCAGATCGGTGAGATATCTGTAGGGCAGGGCGAAGCTGAGGTCGCCGGGGGTGGCGTTCTGCAGGGTGGGTTTGGTCAAGCCCCGCTCGATGCGCTCCGGAGTGGAGCGCCGCCCCTCCATCAGGTCGCCCAGGCGCTGCAAGAGCACCCCGCCGCTCAAGATATTAGCCAGCCGCGCCAGATACCGCCCGTAGGCGATGGGCTGGTTGAAGGGCTTGGTGAAGGCGGTGCTCACCAGCAGGGCGAAGTTGGTGTTTTCGGTCTTGCGCTCGGCGTAGCTGTGCCCGTTGACGGTTATTACCGGGTCGCAGCCGCCCGTAGATTCCATGATGACCTCGCCTCCGGGGCACATGCAAAACGTCCTCACCCGGTCGTCGAAGCTCCTGGAGAGAAACTCCAGCTTCGATTCGTAGAGCACATCGGTCAGCGGCGCCATTACCGCCGCCGGCACCTCCACCCGCACCCCCAGGTCGACGGGGTTGCTGTGCATGGTCAGCTTGAGCCGCTCGGCTTCCTTGGCCAGCCAGTCGGCCCCCTCTCTGCCCGGAGCCAGAATCAGGTAGTCACAGTCAAAACTTTCCCCACCCTTGGTCTTGACCCCCTTAACCTTGTCCTTTTCGACATCAATGGAAGCCACCGCCGTCCGCAGCCTCGATTCGATACGCGGACTGAGGTATTCCCACATCGCCTTAAGCACCATCCGGCAGTGCTCGGTGCCGAGGTGGCGGACGGGCATCGGCACCAGCTTTAGTCCGGCCAGGTCGGCCTGGCTGCGCAGCTGGTCAACCTTTTTCCCGGTGCCGTAGAGCTTGTCGGGGGCGCCGAACTTGAGGTAGACCTCGTCGACGTATTTTATAAGGGTTTCGGTCTGTTCTTCCCCGAGGTAGCTGGGCAGCCGGCCGCCCACCTTTGATGTCAGGGTCAGCTTGCCGTCGCTGAAAGCCCCCGCCCCGCCCAGTCCGCAGACCAGGTTGCAGGGCGTGCAGGGGGGGCAGGGCAGGCCGGTGTCCCGCGCCGGGCACTGGCGCTTGTCGATATCCCTTCCCTCTTCGATGAGCAGAATCTTGAGGTCGTCGGGGGCCAGCTCTAAGGCGGCAAAGATGCCCGCAGGCCCGCCGCCGACAATGATAACGTCGTATTTCTTGGTCATTTTGACAGCCTAGCCATTGTATCGCCTGCGGCTTTAGCCGTCAAGAAAGAAGGGAGTTAAGCTCTGTGAGGTGGTGGTGGGGGGGATGGGGGAGGGGGTAAATCTGCCTCCGGCCGCTGTGCAGATTGGAAGTTTTGCAGGTGTTCTTCAACTGCAGTTATAGCTACCTCGTGTTCTTTTAGTTCTTCCTTAGATAATATTCGCGCTAGCAGGTTTTTGTCCTCGTTTGTTTCCAGAGTAGCTATTTGTATAGGTCGGCCTATACCACCAGGAGCGGTACGTATAGCATGTTCCAACGTCCAATATACTGCAAGCCTGCCCTCAGCTAAGCTAGGCAATCTATCTCGCCAAAAGACTTGTCGTATGAAGGCCATAAATGGATCAGCAATGGGTTGGCCACTTCCTATGGTTACGAAGGGTAAAGCATCGGTTGTCCATTCTGGATGGCATTGATAATCAAACTGGATTAATTGCGGTCTGCTTTCGACCTCTAGTGCTAGTAGTGTATGGTGGACGATATTTTCAGACGCTATACCTCCCACTACATTGCGAGCAAGCGCCGCTGTTTGAAAGGCTGTTGTGGCGTCTTTTAGGAATTCGTCTCGTAATAGTCGACATGCTGCGGGAAGCCCCCTATTTTGAATACCCCTGCAAGCTGTACAAGCTCTATCGTATAAGAGTTGGCTTAGTCCTACTGGCCCAGAAAAGCCAAATATAATTCTATCATCAATTATGCTGAGTTTAGTTGTGGGCTGGACGATAGTGCGCAGACCTACGTCACCGAGGGTTGCTGCACCGTCAGCCTCCATTACTACGCCGTCTGAGCATTTTAAGCCAATAGCGATAGTCATTAACTAACCCTGGAAGACACTATTACTACGAAATTGTGGATATTTGGCGTAGATGGCTCGTAGCAACTCACTAAAAGTTCGAGATAGCACCCAACCTACAACATCTCTTATATAGTTACGTAACTCATCGCTAAAATTACCTGTTATCTCGTCGACGCGCGCTAAACCTGCCGAGGTGGCAGCATATTTCGACCACCTCTGGCCAGGAACATTAATGTACTCAAGCAGACCCTCCTCGGCGAGGCTATCAGCGTCGCTGTAGATGACTGGATTGAAGGGGCCATAATTGTAAGGAACAAATTTGTAGAAGTCAGGCGGTAGTTCGGATAGGCCACATTCCCCCACAAGAAATAGACTTTTCTGAAGTTGAAGGGGGGATAAGCCCTCATCATTGGCAGAAGCAACGACTAGTAACAATACCTCTGTGTTTTCCATAGGTATCACCTCCAGTGTAGCTTACCTTTTTAAAATTAAGGTAAGCTATTAATACAAGCTTGTCAAGTGGTGGGCAAATGCAAAGATTTAGCTATAGACCGCCGCCACTACGGCGTCTCGGGCGTTGTGCTCGTCGAAGAAGATGACGGCTAGCTTTCTGCCCAGCGCCATCTCGGCGGCGGGTATGTTGCGCGCCACGGCGATGCCCTGCAGGTAGACTTTATAGCTGCCGCTAAGCTGGATGGTGGCGGTGTAGTCGCCGGAATTGAAACTCTTCAGGATTGCTTTCTTCAGCCTCATGGCATCCTCCTTTTTCACCCCACCTTGTTTAGCGAACGTTGTTTTGACCCACCCTGCCCACCCTTAGAGGGGATTCTCCCTCTAGAATTCCTTTGGGTTACGCCGCCCCACCCCTAGGTTTCCCCTCATCAGAAACTCTAAGCACGAAATCC
>Ga0315553_10000196_pt1 | contig 54517 bp, 56 predicted proteins | sample SalMarSW160140MG_FD_203099 | JGI IMG/M metagenome (GOLD analysis project Ga0315553, IMG submission 203099) | Salt marsh sediment microbial communities from the Plum Island Ecosystem LTER, Massachusetts, United States - Salt Marsh Sediment SW1601-40 ...
GATATAGTAGTTCTTTAAAGGATGGAGAAACTGCCGCGTTACTAACTTTACAAGATTTACATAAAAAGGGTGGGCTAAAATGAAAGAAGAAAATAAGAAATTTGATATTACTGTTAAAAGCAACACAAGAGATTTATTTGCATTTACAAAATTAGTCCCAAACCGAAAAAAGAGGTTCGAAAAGGCATCTAATGAGCCGATAACAAAGGATCCAATGAATAAACTCGCTGTTCGACTTCATCCCTTAAGACAATACTTAGTTATCAGTGATATCAAAAATGAAACAAATTCTACTAAAACATTTAAGCTCACACCCGATCCCAATTCAAATACAAAAGAATTGGCATATTTTAGAGCGGGTCAGTATTTAAGCTTGAAGGTTCAAGTGAATGGTGTAGCAATTACAAGACCTTATTCAATATCTTCTACTCCTTCGGATGCTTTAAAAGGATTCTATGAAATTACAATTAGGAAAGAAGAACATGGATTTTTAACCGAATATATTTGGGATAACTGGAAAAACGGAACTAAGGTTGAGAGCTCTGGACCAGAAGGATACTTTTTTTATGAACCTCTTCGGGATTTGAAACAAATTGTTGGTATCGCTGGGGGATCAGGAGTCACTCCATTCCGTTCCATAATAAAAGAAATTGCCGAGGGTAAATTAGATGCGAAAATTACTTTGTTATACGGTAGTTCCGAGGAAGCTGATATCATTTTCTACGACGAGTTCAAAGAAATAGAAAAGAATAACCCTTCGAAAATAAAAATTGTTTATATATTAAGTTGTGATGTTGTTTCATTAGAAGGATGTGAAAAGGGCTTTATAACCAAAGAGATAATTGAAAAATATTGTGATGCAAATTCAAGTACTTTTTTCATATGTGGACCACAAATCATGTATAATTTCGTTGAAGAGGAGTTAAATAAGTTTAAATTGCCTGTTAAACGAATTCGAAGAGAAGCTTTCGGTGAGGTAAAAGACATTTTAACCCATCCAGATTTTCCTAAAGAAGTTGCTGAAAAAATATTTAAGATTAAAGTCCATATCGGTAATTTATTGAAGGACATTCCTGCAATAGCAACCGAGTCTGTTTTAATAGCTTTAGAAAGAGCAAATTTAAAACCACCCTCAAAATGTCGATCTGGTGAATGTGGTTTCTGTCGATCACTTCTTATAGATGGTAAAGTATATATAAATCCGGTTTCTGATTGGAGAAAAGCGGGTGACAAAAAATTTAACTACTTTCATCCATGTGCATCTTATCCAATTACAGATCTCGAAATTATCATTCCGAGAAACCTTTAAAATTGTTAAATTCTTTATTTTTATTACTATTTTATTGCCAAATATTTAATTCTTATAATTGCTTTAAGTTTTTTGTTAGTAAATATTGAAATTCTACGAAGATTATGGATATTAAAATAAAATATGGAATTATAGCATTTTTTATAATTCTTATCCAATCCAGCTTAAAAACAATAGGAGTACTAATAACGGGTAGTTTAAGCTTTTTATCTGAGACCGTGGATACAATAACTGACATTTTTTTTGTTTCTCTCACGATATATTCTATTTACAATAGTCAGAAACCCCCAGATTTCGAACATATGTACGGGCATTCCAAAATTGATTCGCTAGGAGGATTGGTTCAAGGTGTTGTTTTAATCAATATATATTGTATTCTTATTTTTGTTGCAATTCAAACCATTTTAACTAGTTCATTTGGAATAATAAATCCCGACTGGGGATTCCTTATACTAATAATATCATTTATCATTAATTTAGTATTTTCTAGAATATTAATATGGCAAGGAAAGAGACAGAATAGTTTATCCCTTAAAATTCAAGGGTTAAATTTGTTCCAAGACTCTCTTCGAGCACTCATAGTTATACTTAATTTTGTTTTAACAATACTTTTTAGCGTTCAATTTTTAGATCCCTATTTTAGTATCGTTCTTTCTATATTGATAATTATGAGTTCAATCAATCTTACTAAAGAAGGAATTAAAGATTTAATCGATGTAAACCCAGTAAGCTCAGTTATTATAGAGGAAATAAAGCTAAGTGTATTCAATCTTGATCATGTTAATGGCGTTGAGGATTTAAAAGTTAGATTTAGTGGTAACACCTTATTTTTAGAAATTCGACTAGCTGTGGAGGATCATATATCTATAGTACATGCGAATGATATTACTAAAGCGATTCGAGCTTTGAGCAAAAAATTTTTTCCGTCCTATAATGTAGAGACATTAGTTGAAATGAATCCCTTAAGTGGAGAATCTTCGCTCGGAGAAAAGATTGTCAACTTGCTTTATACTATGAAAAGTGAATTTAAAGAGATATCAGATTTTAAAGATTTGAACGTGTTTAGAATTGAAAACAATTACTTCTTGTCATTAGCTATAGTTGTCGATGATAGTTTATCTTTAGAAGAGGCTCACGAATTAAGCAGTCTGTTTGAAAAACAGTTACAAAAGCAAATCCCATTTATCTCGCGAATTATTACCCATATAGAATCCCAAACCAAGCAGAAAGAATCTCTAACAGATCATCTGGTTTACATACCTATTGAACCTGAAAAGAAGAAAGAAATTCAAGCTTCCTTAGATCGTCTTTTGAGATCAATTCCAGAGGTTAAAGGATATCATGGTTTGGAATTTTGGGCTGCCCTTGATTTTTGTGTTCTCGAACTCCATGTTTTTTTTAACGGGGCTCTTAATATATCTCGAGTTCATACTTTGATAACAAAAGTAGAGCAGCAAATAAAAAATACTCTGCAAATTGAAAATTTAACCGAAGTAATTCTTCATTCTGAACCCTTAGAAGGACGAACTGAGGGAATTATATTTTAAATTTAAAAAGGAAATTCATAGTTATCTAAATCCAGTTCGTCTTTCATAGTTTTAATATCTGCTTGTAAACTTCGATTTAGAGGTATTCCCTTTTTTTTTCGGTCTATCTCTGCATCATATTCCTTTTCTCCTGCTGTATAAATTCGGTTTTCACCTGGTTCCTTCTTTGAATTTCGAAGCCCTCTCATAATGTTTCCTGCGGTTTTTTTAAAGTTCTCTAGAGGCAGAAAACTTTCAATATTAATGGCTAAAAAAAAGTGTCCTACTTTTAAGCGTTTTTGACCATTTTCAACAATTCCTATAGTATCTTTAAGATATATTCCATCTTGCAATGCAGCAGATAGTAATTCAACTAAAGTGGCGTATCCATAACCCTTATAACCTGATGTTCCTTCTCCCTTACCACCTAAAGGTAGTAAAGCAGCTTTACCCTTACCCATATTTTCCAATATTGTAGCAGGGTCAGTTTCTGTCTTTCCCTCATCCGTTATTACAACCCCATCAGGCAAAGGTTTATTTATTCTATTATATAACTCTACTTTACCCCTTTGAACAATAGTAGTTGCACAATCGATTAAAAATGGGAAATTTTCGTCCGTAGGGGCACCCGCAGTTAAAGGATTTGTACCAAGCATTGGTTCAACTCCAAATGTAGGGGGCATAGAGGGTCGCGCGTTAGTTACTGCAAAACCAATCATCCCTTCCTTTATTGCCATGAGCGAATAATAGCCCGCAATACCAAAATGAGTTGAATTTCTCACTGCTACAGAGCCAAGTCCATATTGTTTCGCTTTTTCAATTGCTGTTTTCATGGCCTTATAAGCAATAACATGTCCCATCCCACAATTTCCATCCCAAAGAGCAGTTGTTGGACCATCCTTAATGATATCGATTTTTGTATCTACATCATAGATACCCGCCTTTATTCTATCAAAATACATTTTACAGCGTTGTATCCCATGGGTATCGATTCCTCTAATATCAGAAGCAATTAATACTTCAGCAATAATGTGAGCGTCGTCTTTAGACACCCCAAGCCCAATAAAAACATCTCTCATGAAACTTTCAAGTGTTTCTGTGTCGAGATATATAATATTTTCAGACATAGTAATCCCTTAAAATTTACTAATAATTCATTATTTTATGATAATTGAACTATATTCTAGCTTATTTTTGGTTTTACATAAAGTTTAACTTAATATTACTTCCATGTTATGTGGTTTTTTGAAATTCGATTAATATTCTTTTAGTATGATATTAAACGATATGAGAATGAAAGTAGAAGGTAAATTTTTCAAAGAAGTTACGATTGAGGACGATGGAGACAACATAACTTATGTCTTTCCAGATACGGAAGAATTTTTAGCAATATTACGACGTAAAATCAATAAAGAATTAACTTTAGATTAATCCCTTAAGCTTGATCTCTCTTATTCTCAATAGTTCATCAAGTTTTTATTAATGCATTCATTGTATTTCTTGGAACATTAGGCCCGTTCTGCAATCCTATATTGGATGAAGCGTAAAATGGTCTTTAGCGCAAATTGCCTAGATTCAGGTTTCATGAGGAATATTATCCAATTTTATGTTCCGTCGAAGCGATCCCCATAATGGTGGGTGCCAGAGTAGTGCCTTTCGTAGGAAAGGCATAAGCTCGTAATAACAAAACCGATCAGGCCAGGGATGGAGCAATCGTAAGTTTAGGTGTTCACGCTTTATGGTAAGGTCGGGGAGGAGCATATTATCTGGTCATAGTATTTGAATTGGAATCGAGATTTAGGTCTTTTATAACGCTTATTCTAAAGTAAAACGCAAAAGGCGATCCTTGTCTTCTTCAGCATATTTTATCCCAATCCTCTTACTAAATGATATTTTTTTATCTTTAATCATCTCCCCTTGTGTAAAATAGAGTTTTGAATTTTCTTTGCAAGAATCTTTTCCATTATTTTTTTCTTTAGTTATATTCAATGCCATACACAACTTGCTTGGTCCATCAGCCAAATTCTTATAATTCCTTCCGATTTTTACCGTTCTGTTTTCTTTCATTAATTCTATTCCCCCAATTGGGAACAATTTTCTTATGAAAATAGCACATGGTATCCCTTCTGGTTCAGTAATAACATTAAGACAGAAATACATACCATAGATGTAATAAACATAAAGAGTACCTGGTTTCATAAACATTACTTTAGTTTTTTCTGTTTTTTTGTTATTATAAGCGTGACAAGCTTTATCGTTTTGACCTAAATATGTTTCAACTTCTATAATTTTTCCAATAATATCTCCTTTCTCTGTTCTGTGTATTAAATACTTACCTAAAATATCTTTCCCGACTTTGACAGTATCTCTTGAAAAAAAGTCCCTTGTAAGTCTATTGAATTCGGTCAAATCGGAACGGTCTCTCCCATATTTTTAAAATTAAATGTTTATATATTTTAAAGCCCTTTTTAATGTAATAAAAGATTGTAATATAAGATAATTAACTTGTGATAGAATGAAAGCTCCAGAAAGAATTCTAAATACTATTGAACATAGAGAACCGGATCGTGTTCCTGCTTTTGAAAGTGCCTTTACAAACAATACAATTATAAAACATTATGGTATTGATCCACGTGCATCAGGAGGATACAAGGGTGCTTATGCATTCTTTGAGAAAGTTGGAATTGATTTAGTCCTTACTACAGTAAGCCTTTTCCCGAGAACATTTCTTAAACATGGGCAAGGATTTATTGATGAGTATGGAAGGTTAATGAAATTCGAAGCTTACAAAGATGGAACTCAGATTCTTACATATCACGGCGGACATTTTAAAAGTTTTGAAGATTATGAAAGTTGGGAGCAGCCAGATCCGAATTTAAAAACCAGATTAATGCAATTTAAAAGCGGAAGAAAAATACAGAAAGAAATGGATGATACAGTATTTTCAATTCCATCCACAGGGGCACTTATGGAATGCACATGGGAGGGTTTTGGAATCGAAACATTTTCAAGAATATTAGGCAACGAGAAGCAAATTAAAAGAGTATTTGACGATAGGGGTTCCTTTACACTAGAAATTGTTAAAATTCTCGCAGAAAATGACGCTCAAATGGTATTATTATGGGATGATTACGGATTTAAAAATGGTCTATTCATGAAACCGAGTTTATATCGTAACTATATATTTCCATGGTTAAAAAAAATATGCGATGCCGCTCATAAGCAAGATTGCAAGATAATTTTGCATTCGGATGGCGATTTAATGGAAATTTTTAGCGATATTGTAGATTGTGGAGTGGATGCCATCAATCCTGTTGAGTCTACAACTGCTAATAAGGATTATGATATTTTTGAACTTAACAAAAAATACGGTGATAAGATAACTTTTATTGGCAATCTAAGCCCCATTATGTTAGCAATTGGAGAGATTTACGAGATTGAAGATTATGCTAAAAAACTAATACGAGAATTAGCACCAGGTGGAGGATACATATTCAGTTCTGGTCATAGTATAAATCCTGCAGTTACTGTTGATAGATTTGAAGCCATGCAAAATATTAGAAGAAAATACGGAAAATATCCAATTGATATTCCTCCTTGACTTTTTATAATTAATGTAATTAGTTGGAAACTTCTTTTTTTCCTATTAATAATTGGTACTTAATTCGTTTTTTAAGAAAGTTTCTAAATTCGCATTACAAGCAACAAAGGGAAATTTTGAGTCCATAGAAAGTTTTTGATCAATCTCGTTTCCATCAAGAGAGAAAAATAGACCGTCTGCTTCTTTGAGTATTAGAAGGCCAGCAGCAACATCAACTAACCTATTAGTTTTTCGTAAATTAATAAAAGCTTCCATACTGCCCTTGGCAACTTGGCATAAGGTTAAAGCACTACTCCCTAATATTCTAATACGATGCAATCGTTCAATAATAGGTTTTAGTTTACCTAAATATTGAAAAGCGTTTTTTTTTGGAAGATTCAGCTCAAAAAAGCAATTATCTGAAAGGTCCAGATTTGAGACTAGAATTTTCTTATCATTTAGATAAGCACCCTCTCCTTTAACAGCCCAATATATGTCTTTTGAAACTAAATCTAATACTAAACCTTTTTTTATGTCCTCCATACTCTTACCTATCGCATAGGCGATTGAAACTGAACAATAAGGAATCCCTCTTACAGCATTGTTGGAACCGTCAACGGGATCGATAATAATTACATTATGATTGTTAATCGCTTTATCTCTATTTCCAATGTATTTTTCTCCAATTTCTTCGCTAATAAGCAAAGTATCTACATTCTCACTTTTTAAAGTGTCAATAATGATTTTCTCTGCAAGTAAGTCTATATGCATAGAGATATCACCTCCTGCGCCTCTCTGAGATTTTTCTGCGGCTATGCTAGATCCTAAAATAGGATGAATTACCTCATATACAGTTATCGCAATTTTTTTTAACAGGTTAATAGATAGTTCCATAGAAATCAATCAAAAGGTTAATTAAATAATAAAATAGTTATAGGTAAATATTTCTTATTTTACGACTTGGATTTGTGTTTCTTGTTCGACAATCTTTTGTAAACTATCAAATTTAGTAATTGTCATTTGAACTAAACTACTTTCTAAAACTAATTTTGGACCCTTTTTTAAAGCATTTTTTAAATAAAGCTTGTCGATTTTTTCTTCTAACAACCACTCAGAAATCAAAATTCCTTTCCTTTTCTCTTCGTCTTTAAACTTATTTGGGGAGATGTAATGATTGATTAACTTGAATTGATTCTTTTCTTCTTGCAGTTCCATTATAGAAAAGAAAGGAGATTCTCCAAAATGCTCAGAAATTTTAGAATTTAAACCGTTGTCGTTCATTAAGGGCACAGCAATTTTAATCATTTCTTTTGGTTGAGACTGAGAAATAATTATAATTTTAAAGATTTCAGGGAACTCTTTCACTATTTTAGCTGATATTGCATTTTTTAATAAATCTACTTGATGTAAATGAAGTTCTTTATTTAATTCAATTATAATTTCAAGAAAAATATATCGCCCATAGGAGCGTATGTCAATATTTTCAATCTTTTTAACATTTGGAAAAGTATCTATTATTTTATAGAGTTCATTTCTTTTATCAAAATCTATCACTGCGTCTAATAATGTTTTAGTAGATGTTAAGAAAATATCATAACCTCCTTTAATGATAAGCAGGGCAATAGCTAAACTAATAATTGAATCTACGAGATTTATACCAAATAAAGCACTAATAAATCCGATTATTACTGAAGAAGATATCAGATTATCGTAGAGCTTTTCAGTAGCTTGAGATTGAATTATGGGTGATTTTGTCTGTTTTCCTATTACTTTTAAATATATAGTTGATAAGAACGAAACTAGTAAAGAGATTATTAAAAAAAGAAAAATGGTAGGTGTAACTATTATCTGTTTTGGAAATCCAGCAATGAATTCAAAAATTTCAGAAAATGATAAAGTAATTATGTTATAAGCCGTAAAAAATATGACCATTGAAATAATTAGACTTATTATATTTTCGATTTTGTAATAGCCATAGGGGAATTTTTTATTAGGTTTTCTTTTTGAATAGATTATTCCAACTACAGCTGCAAAAACCATAATTATATCTGTTAAATTATCAAAAGCATCTGCTTGAAGGGCTAAACTTCCACTTATACTTGAGACTATAAGTTTGAATAAAAACAAAAGTAGATTCATAACTAATAATAGTAAATTCACAAATAATGGCTTACTATAAAATTTTTCACTTGACTCCATACTTATCATTTGATTATTCTTTGTTTTTCTATAATCCATTTATCCACAATAAATGTTTGCAGTTTTTGTTTGTTTTCCACATCGTATTTGTTGTGAATTGTGCTTTTTGGAATCCAAAATTCTTTATCCGATTCTAATGATATTAAAAGAGCTTTAGGGCTTTCTACTTTAACTTTAGCTTTAATCTCGATTGTTTCTTCTAAAACACCAAATTCCGTAGTTTCTACTACTTGTAATCCGTCTCTTGCAATGATTTGTTCAGAAAATACGCTATAATCGCCCTCTTCCTGAGTATCTCCGTCTTTTGATTTCTTCTTAGATTTTCCGCTAGTAGCAAATTCAATTTTTTCGCTTAATATATGTTCAAGCATTAAGGAGAAAAAATTTAGATTAGGAAAACGGAGTTTCTTAATGTATTCACCAATTCTAATTTGAATTACTTCACGAGATTCTTTTTCCCAGCCTACATATATTTCTGTTTTACGCTCTTTAAAGACGTGAAAACCTCTCCAATTTGCGCTCTTTTTAAGAAGAACTTCTAATATACAAATGATTTCTTCAATGCTTATCTTAACAGTTTTCCCTTCTCCCTCCGAAGTTTTCTCCCATGTCCCATCTTCCTTACGATTTATACAATTTAAGAAAACATATGGAACCGACTTAGACGGGCTTGTCAGGGTAATGCTTGATTTTTGACCATAAAATGTTTTAGTATGATAGTCTGTCATAATTCAAAAAGAGCTCTATATTTTAAAAACATAATAATTATCTATTGATTTAAATTCATCCATTAAATTTTAAGTGAATAATTTTACTTGTTTTAAGTCGCTCTGAAACTTTGAGCATTTTTAGGGTTTTTTTTGACCATTTTGGATTAATGGGTGTACGAGCCCAGATAGTATACCAATCAATCAGTTCAATTTTTTTCGACCATGTTGAGAATTCATTCGTTGGATTACCTATTCCATAATGAACGCGTATATCTACACCGGCTTTTTTTGCCCTCCTATTAATAACTTTAATAGCTAGTTTTGAAATTCCCTCAAAAATAAATTCTCCTCCAGGAAATCTTTCTACCATATTAGTGATAAGTTTATAGATTTCTTCTTCCTTAAAATAATAAACAAAACCACCCGCAAAAAAGATAATCCCATTCTCTGGATTGAACTCAATATCATCCATCCAGCTGTAATCAAACGCAGATTTAGAAATATTCTTACTTCTAGAAGTTTCCGATATAACTTGATTGCGATATTTAATTGCATCAGGCAAATCTAAATTAAACCATTTAATGGTACCATTATCAACGCGAAAAAGCGTAGTATCTAACCCAGATCCTATATTTACCACTGTTGAATCGGGATAGTTTTCAATGTACTTCTTAATTGCTTCATCAAAACTTTTAGCTCTAACTAACAATCCGAGAGATCTCCACTCTTCCAAATAATTCGAGATTTCAGTAAAATCGTAATCTAGCTTCTCAATAATTTGTATGGCTTGTTGGTCATCTAATATTTTAGGATATAGTTTACTATAGGTTGCTCGAGCCCACAAAGGTCCTAGCATAGTTTCTTCTATGGAACCGGAATCAAGAGAAAAATCGTCAGACATATCTAATAACATTAAGGGGGTTTTATTAAGTTCATTTAATAGGGTTTTTTTAATTTTAATTTGATGTTGAAGCAGTCTAATTATATATACTAATATTGCCCCTAAAAAACACCAAACACAAATCATATGCTCTATTAAGCCAGGTATAACGCTACTTTGATAAAAGGGATTAAAATCAAAAGGAAAAAAGGGTCGAATATCCAAGTACATAGGAGAGTCCAATAATATATGGAGAAAAATAGCACAAGTACTCGAAAAAAATATTTTTTTAAACGATATAGATTGTTCTAATTTAAAAAATGTAAGCAAAGGTGTAAAGTACCTCCTAATTTTACTCATAACCATCGTTAAAAGAACGGCAACGATAAAACCTCCTAAAAAACTATGGAAAAATCCATGAAGTGGATAATTTAATTGAAAAACCAAAACTAAAAATGGTTCAACATCAATAATTACACTCGCTATCAAGAAAGTAGGAATATCAATGAACGAAAGAAATGTTAAACTAATAAGTAACCCTGGACCAAAATGAAATGGTGTAAAGGGCATAAATAATGGATAAATTCATTCTATATTAATTCTCTTGAAGAAATATTAAAAATCCAAAGAAAGAAGTTTATTACATTAACTCAATTTCTACTAAAACTGACTCAGGAATTTGAATTTTCATAATAAGGTGCATCGAACGTTCGTTGGCAGTTATTTCAAAAAGGCGTTTGTGAATTCTCATTTCGAATTTTGCCCAAGTCGATGTACCTTGCCCAGATGGTGCTTTCATCACGGGAACTCGTAAACTCTTTGTAGGTAATGGAATAGGACCTAGTTTTCTAATTCCTTGATTCTTACACACGCTTTCAATTTGCTCACACACAGCTTTCAAAGCAGTTAATTGAGTGCTACTAAGTCTTATACGTGCTTGTTGCATTTTTTAAACTTTTTTTAATTGAGTAGTTAAAAAAATTATCAAAATGTAATAAATTTTATCATTAATACCTTAAAAGACCTTAATTTTCTAATTTCTACTTTTCCTTTGTTCGATTTTATTTGCGATTATTACACTTAAGATACCCAATTGTGCTTTTAATGAGGCTTTTCTTCCTAACGTTTTATGTATACCCTTGAGTAAAAGTGTTATTAAAATAATTATCGCTATAACAACTAACCAGATATTTATAGCGTTTAATTGACGGTAAAATATAAAATACAACAGATCGTGAGCTAAATAGATAGTAAAAGAGTAAAATGAGAAATAAAAGAAGAATCTATATCTTTTTTTCGGTTTTATTTTTTCAAATTCCTCGAGATACAAGAGTATTGCGAGCAAAATGAAGATAACCCCAATAGAATAAAACATAGCCGAAAGAGTTCGGCGATAAAAAAAATCATAAAAACGATATATAATTCCGAATGAAGTAAATATTATCCCTACTATTAATATCGTCCTTATAAACACGCACTTTATAGACTCTTTCCTTTCATCTGAATCCTTAATGATATTGAAATTAAAGAAGAAATCTCCAACTACAGTTCCGATTATGAATATTGCGAAATAAGGAAAAATCGTAAATGCTTCTATTGGATGATAAAATATCTGGAATAAAACGCCATAAGTATTTAGTTGACCGCTATATGTAAGTAAAAATGGTGATAGCAATTCATTAACAACTAATAATCCAATTCCTAAACCAATTCGCAAGTATTTAGGGGTGCGTAATAAAGGCCACGCCAATATGAGCGATATTGAAATTGTTTGGAGAGCATTCCAAGCCCAAATCCACCTCAAGTCGTTTAGTGTTAAAGCAATTGCTGTATTATAAATTAAACTTATTGCTAATAATAGTAATGCTCGAATGATATAGATGTTCCTGGCCTGGGTCATACTATTGTCAGTAGAAATTTCTGCCTTTTTAACCCTACTTTTAAATGCTATTGCTGCGCTGAATCCAGAGATAAATAAAAATCCCGTAGCGGCTATAGACGCTATAAATGAGAATAAATAAAAAATTAACCATCTATCCGAGATTATTATCCACCAATCAAGTAAGTGTCCGAATACCATAAGAAATATACAAAATCCTCGAATCATATCAATGGTCTGGACTCTCTTCATTTTTCTATCCCATTTTTTTTCCTATAATATTTATACAAAAATGTTGTTTTACTATTAATGATTGTTATTGAAAGAAAAGTAGTCGTAAAATTGGAAAAATCTCTAAAAATTGACTTAAATTTATAGAATATTATGGAAATTTTAAAGAAAATTACGAGAATCCTAGTAGAAACTTATTTCCTAAATTAACTCTGTTTAGATATTTCTTTGCAGCGTTGATACACTGATCTACCTGTTTTCGAGGTGTTATAGGTAAATCCTTCATCTGGTAATCAGGATGGAAGATTAACAGGCTATAAGGTATGTTTATGTCAATATCACTAATAAATTTTGCAATCAGACTAATCTCTTCGTGGTTTACATACCCTGGAACTAATAAAGTACAGGCACTCATTACTGGTACATCATTATTTCGCTTACCAAAATATTCTTCCCCCAAGTATCGAAAATTTTCCAGCGTTCGCCTATTGCTTATTCCACATAATGCTATATTTAACTTTTCGCTAAATGCTTTTAAATCGAACTTAATATTACCTCCGGAACTAATTGCAATTCTCATGCATTCCTCAACCAAACCCGTATTCCCAGTTCCATTCCATTCCCAGCATATTCTAAATTTTCGTGAAATATCTTCCTTCTCAATCTTCTCAATAATTAAATTAGCTAAATTAATTGTAAAAGGTAGTTGTACTTCTGGTGTGCCACCAAAATAGCATATACAGGTAATTTTTTTATTCATATATATTTTATTCGCTATAAGTTCAACATCAGTTAAGTTATAATTAGAAAAATGTTTATGAGATGCATTCTGACAAAAAAGACAGTCAAATGAGCAGCCATATAGAAAAGCTGCGTAAGAATAAGTATTGTTATCGGCAGAACAAAACCATGCGTTACAACAATTGGTAGGTATCGGATCGAGGTAACCATGCATATATCCTTTTTGTTTCGAAGGTAATGGTAGTTTCCCACTTTTATTTTTGCTAATATTTCGCAACCCACAATAACTAATATCGTTTTCAGATAACGCACATTCGTTAATACAGAAGTTGCATTTCAACTTTAGTTCATTTTTACTTGCTCTTGGGGGTGTAGATGGTAATTCCACTAACTTTCTAACTTGTTTATGAACATCTAAGATGTGTGGTTTAATTAAATTCCAATTGTTGTTAATAATGCAATTCCTACATGTATTGAGTATATTTGAAATGGTTTTGTCAGAGCTACCGCAAAATTTACATGTTCCTATATTTAATCACCGCTTTTTTAGCAATAAGAAAGTCTGTCCTGATTTTTGATTAGGATTCTGTTTGATGACAAACCCATTAAACCCATTATTGTTAAATGATGAAGTAAACATTTCCAGCTCATTTTCGTCTTTAGGGTAAAATTCGATTATAATTCTTCCATCTGGTTTTAATATTTTATACAAATATTCTGCGGTATTATTTGTAATTTTCGTTTTGTCTCGAATCGACTCTGCTCTATGGGTGATGAAATTGTAGGCTGAGATAGAAATTGCGTGATTAATTGAGGAACCTCTTAAGGGTATATAGTTTATATCTGCTAAAATGAGCTCGAGGTTGTTTTGATTGTTCATATGATTCTTCTTAGGTTTCACTTTTGAAAGCATGTCGTGTAAGACATCGACTCCAACTACTCTAAAACCTCTCTCTATTAAAATCTCAGTGGAAAAACCAGTTCCACAGCCTAAATCAATAATGAAAAAAGATTCATCTTTTAAAAAATCCGGTTTCTCTAGATTATCTAATCTTTCATCATACAAATATTGTAAACAAAGGAGTGTAGTTTTTTTTTGATTTCTCTCCATCCATATTGATGAATCATAGTCTAGGGAATTATTCCCAAGATAAGAGTCAGGGAACTTCGGAGTGCTATCGTGATTTGACATAATTGAATTTTAATTAAGAATAGTAAAAAGTATACATATAAATTAGTTAAATAAATTGATATATTTAAACGAAATTTAATATTAGTGATTAAAAAAAGGAATTAAGATTTAATATGTCAGATAAAAATTCTATTCTTATTTGTGATGATGAGCCTGATATAGTTAGTCTCGTTCAAAAATTTTTACAGCTTGATAATTACAATACCCTTACATGTAGTAACGGTAAAGAAGCATTAAAAATTCTAGAAGAAAGATATGATGAAATCTTATTAATATTGTTAGATGTTATGATGCCAGCGCTCAGCGGATTTGAAGTTCTGAGAACCATTAGATCGAAGGATTCCTATAAAAATGTTAAAGTAATTCTTTTTACAGTTAAGAGTTTTAAGGAAGATATAGAAAAAGGAAAGGAATTAGGTGCAGATGGTTATGTAACTAAACCATTTTCAGGAAACGAGCTTCGATCTTATGTAAAGAAAATATTAAATAATTAAGTTTTATTGATTATTAGTTCAATTATCGGACTTTTATAACATCTCTTAATGCTTAATCACAAGGATTCAATCCCTTTTTAAATAAAAAAATTGATCGAGCCTAGGGATCAAAACCTGCGAATTATATATACTTTTTATATAACTAAAATGAAACAATATTAGGTAGTTATTAAAAAAAGATTAAATTTTAAGAATTTTAAATAAAAATTAGATTTATCTGAAATTAGCGTTTCAATGTCATTAATAAAAAAGATTTTAATAGTTGACGACGAGGAAGATATTACACATTTGACTGAAAAGTTTTTGCAATTGGAGAAATATGAAACAATTACTTGTAGTAATGGATACGATGCGTTAGATATAGTAGAAGAAAAACATGACGACATAGCGCTTATTTTGCTTGATATTATGCTTCCTGGAAGGAACGGATATGAAATATTAACGGAAATCAAATCACGATATCCTAATATTCTTGTAGTTTTATTTTCTGTGAAAAATTTTTTTGAAGATATTCAAAAAGGTAAGGAATTAGGAGCTGATGGTTACTTGGTCAAAGCTGTTTCTGGTAATGAAATTTTAGCTTACATTAAAAATATCCTCAAAACAAAATCAAACTAATAATTGACTTTCTATTAAAACTAACTATAATAGGAACTATTGAAAAGATATTTCGTTAATTTTTTCTGATTAATTACTATTTGATATATTACATTGATTGAAAAATTGTCAATTTAATAATTTTATTTTAGTAGAATTATTTTAAAATAGAAAATAACAGTAATATCAGCCCGATTTTATGGAGATGTCTGATTAGCTATCTACATTTTCTTTAGTTGGGTTACGAACAGTGCCCATCTCTTCAACTGCTACTTGATACTTACTTAGAACTATTGTCGCAAAAACTGTAAGGAGTAAAGCAATAAAGAATAACGGAAAATTCGCAAAAGTTTGCTTGAATACAAAAATACCCGCAAAAATGGGAAAGAGTAAAGCAATTGAATCTAATATTGGATACATTATAAGAATTTTCCCTTTTTGGAATCCACCTTGATAATACGGAAGACTACTAAGATTAAAAATAGCCATCATCCAAAATCCTAAAAATACCCATAAAACAGCGTAGTTTCCTCCAAAAATAAACCAGAATATGCCAAAAGGTAATTGGAATAAAGTATACCATTGAAAACCTTCGCCTGTCTGAATTAACGCTTGTGCTAATATGTTTGTAGCAGATCCTCCGAGAGCGAAAAGGATAGCGCCTCCAAACATTATAAAGAGTCCCTCAGAGCTCTTCCCTCTATTTTTCCTTGCGATTGTCAAAGATATAATGCTGAGCGAAAGCGATACTATTAAAAATAGAATAAGGGAAGGCACAAACTCGTACAGATTTAGATCAACATCGGATATCCCGGCGAGTCCAATGAGAATTGGCGAAACCGTTAATATTCCTATTGCAATGTATTCGATAATGCCTACTCTTTCGTTTAATATTTTCATAGCTGCAAATACAAAAAATATAAAACCGGTCGCCATTACAGGTTCTGTAACTAGAACTCCAACCAGTCCAATAGAAATGATATACGGAAACCAACCTACGACTCCTAAAATCGCACCAATTAACCATGGCCTAATTTTAAATAACTTCAAAAAAGTTTTTATTACGTTGATAAAGCCTTCTTCAGTTTTTATCTCAATGCCCTTCACTGCAGCTTCTTTCAAACCCCTTTTTTGATAAACAATTCCTATATTAAAACAAAAAGTAGTGATTAAAGCAAGAATTATTCCAACAATTACGTTAATTAAATTAACTTCTGACATAGATATTAGTTAAAAATTATTATATCTTATAATTTTCACTTGTTAATTTTTTCAGCTCACTTTTTAAACAATAAAGTCAAAAAGCTAAAAAAAAATCCAAACGTATGCAATACTAAGTATTAAAACAATACAACATGTTTTTCTAGCCATATGTGCATAGTGAAAGCGTGGTTTTCTTCCTTTTTTATCCAATAAGTTAGGAAATAAAGCTTGATCGTGTGGTTCTATCTGATACCAATAGGCAGTGGAAGACCAATCATCTTTACGATGATTATCGTGTCCATGTTCAATGGTTACAAGAATCTTTTTGTTGAAATAGACAGGATCCTCAATGTGGTATCTGTAATAAGAAATTTTTCCCCACCAATTTATTCCCCCCGCTTTGATTGTACCGTGGTAGGGAGCGTGATATTTCTGAAATGGCGCCCAAGACTGGTTTACGTAATCTTCGGTTCCAGTTCCGTGTAAGGTGGGAGTTTTTCTGTCTATATCCTCATCGATATATATCATATCGTCGCCTTCACCTGGCCAATTTACATACCACGGGAGAAATGTTATGTTATCAATATCTAAATGACATCCTACAAAATGACCTTTTCCTCGGGCTTCGAGAATTTTATAATTCTGAGATTGGGGGTCTTCGATGTTACATCCTTCATAGCAATAGTTTTTAGGTTTTGTTTTAGTAAATTTCTTGCTCGTATTGCTATCTTTCTTTTTTGGTATTGTTGGATTTACTCGATGCCAGAGAGCGTGAAACCGGCCATAATCTTTTTCGTTTTCAAATCCCTCTTGATATATTTCGTAATCGATATAGAAAAAAAATCTCATGGGTTTTGAATTATCGTTTTCTACTGTAATTTTGAACCCTTTTAAAAACGGCATCGGCCACCAACAATTAAATCCTTTACCCCACTGAGGACTCATTTGGAGCGGTAATGAGACGTAATTTTTGTGTTTGGCATGACCTAATCCGAAAAAGTCTCCTATAGGGGCTTCTACACTCGGAGAATTCTCTTGTTCGTTATCCCAATACATTCTTAGTATAATATTCCTTAGATAATAGCGTGACTTGCATAAAATCGTGCACCAAATATGAGTAATGCAACCTGGATCATTCACTTCGCCTATTACAACCTTTTCCCTTGGTTCGATATCAACCCAATCATGATTGCCACCAGAAACATCATAACTCGAAATTCTTCTTCTTTTCACGGAATCTGGTTGTATCCTTGCTATATCGTTTAAACTCGATTTACCTAATTTCATAGTTTAAATAAGCATTAATTAGTATTTTAATTTTTAATTTCCTTGGATAAAGTTTTCCAATTTTTTATTAATTATTTAGAATAATTTTAAATAACTCTTTAAATCAATATATTTATTTAAGTATTAATCAAACAATAACTAATCGATGTTTTAATATGGTATTAGAAGCAACTGATGACAAAATTTCTTTTTTTAAGCAGTACTTTTCGGTTTTAATTTTAATAGCGAATATAGGTTTCTTCATTTGGCAATTGATGGATCCTTCTGGTCAAATGCATATTGAAGCAGCTTTTGTCCCTGCAGAGTTCTTTGCAGGAGTGAAATTATGGACTATTTTCACTTCTATGTTTATGCATGGAGATTTCGTTCATATTATTATGAATATGTGGTTTTTTTTGGTTATTACGGATAATTGCGAACACGCAATGGGGCATCTTCTATATTTAATAACATATTTCGCTTCTGGTATTTTCGCGACAATGCTTCACGCTTGGAGTACGGTCTTCATTCCTTTCTGGGGGACAACAATAGCACAATATATCCCTTCACTTGGAGCGTCCGGAGCGATTTTTGGCCTTATGGCAGTATATGTGATACTCTATCCCAATAATAAGTTTTATCTCCCTACCGGAACTTACATGCGTAAAGTGACTGCAAGTTACTTTATAATTACCTACTTTATTACGGAATTGATTTATGCATTTTTCTCTTTTGAGTTAACTGGAACAGCTCATTTTGCCCATGTAGGCGGCTTTGTTGCTGGTGCAATAATAGCGATAATCTTTAAATCCGTAAAAGGTAGTTCTTATAAGGAGAAACCGAAGTAATTATAAAAAACAAATAATTAACTTTTTATCTTTTTTTTTACTTTTTGATCTATAATTTATTGAACTATGATTTATTTAATCCACTAATAACTCAAAAATAGTACTCAATTTTAATTTAAGAAAATGACAACAAAAATCGTAGTAATTGGAATGGGATATGTTGGGATTCCTATGGCAGCAATTTTAGCTGATGTTGATGACTTCTATGTTACAGGAATTCAGCGGAGATCGAACAGATCAGCATGGAAAATTGATTGGCTTAATAACGGTAAGAATCCTTACGAGGGAGAAGAACCGGGTTTAGATCAACTAATCGAGAGAGTGGTAAAAACAGGAAAATTTAAAGTTACAGATAGCTACGATGATGCAAACGAAGCTGATTTCATTTTGATTGATGTCCAAACTCCCGTTGATGACGAAAAAGTTCCAAGATATTCTTCTTTAAAGGAAGTATCCAAAAATATTGCCAAATATATAAAAAAGGGAGCAACAATAATAATTGAATCTACGGTCGCCCCTGGAACAACAGATAACATTGTTCAATCTATATTGGAGGAAAAAAGTGGTCTAAAAAGAGGAATTGATTTTTATTTAGTGTTTTCGTTTGAGAGAGTTATGCCGGGAAAATTAATTGAATATATTACAGATTTTCCTCGCGTAATAGGAGGTGGATGCGAACAAGCCAATGAAAGAGCTAAATTTTTATACGGTAAGGTCGTTAAAAAAGAACTACAAGTAACTGATACGCTTACAGCAGAACTAACAAAATGCATAGAAAATGCTTATAGAGATGTGAATATCGCATTTGCAAATGAAATGGCTTTATTATGTGAAGATTTTAATAGAAATATATTCGAAATTATCCCTTTAATCAATAACCGTCATGACAGAATGATGCATTATCCCGGTTCTGGAGTAGGAGGTCATTGTCTCACGAAGGATCCTTGGCTTTTACTTTACGGTTTTAACAAATACACTGAAAGAATTAACGAATCGAAAATGAAAATTATTCCTGATGCAAGAAAATTAAATGATTTCATGCCATATCATATGATCGAGTTGATGGAAAATGTATTTAGAGACTCGCATCGGTTAGTAGACAATATTAAAATCACTCTTTTAGGTGTTTCTTACAAGGCAAATACTGACGATACCCGAAATACTCCAACTGAAAATATTGTAAAAATCCTAAAAACACGATATCATTCACACAATATCATCTATTTAGCCCATGATCCTTTTGTAAAAGAGCGAGATTATAATCTTACTGAACTTACAAGCGATTTCAACAAAGCTGTTGATAATGCTGATGTTTTACTTTTCACTACGAATCATTCTGTATATTACGATATAGATTTGGATGATCTTAAAAAAAGAGTAAATACTCCAATTATTATTGACGGAAGAAACATATTCGATAAGAAAACTGTTGAAAAATTAGGATTCATTTACCGGAAAGTCGGAGAAGGTGCTAAAAAACCGGTTTAATGTCTATTTAAATAAAAATCATTGTTGAAAGTAACCTTGATTTTTCGTTCTATCATTTTTTTATTAAAAATAATAATATCGCTAAAAATTAAATGATGAAAATTCCTATAAATCTAAAAATTGCTTTGAGTTCTTTTGTTTTAAATTTTAGTAGAATCTCGAGTTCTTGCGGAACTTTAGATAAAATCCTAAAATTTTTGATTTAATCTATGAGATTTGTTTTAATTTGTATTTTTTATAGCTTTTTTTACTTTACGTTTTTTTTTTAATGAATTGATTATTTGTATAAATCCATCAACAATATTTCAGCCCGTACAGTAATACTCGTCTGAAACTGGCTTTTTAATTCTGTTTTTCCATTCTGACATAATATTTACAAGAGTCTTCTTATTATTGATCTAATATAATAATGAATTCTTAAAAGACTATTGATTATATTTGATAATGTTTTAAACTTTAGGATAAAAAAAACTTTTAATCAAACTTACTTTAAGAAGATTATTAGAATAATTGTTAATCTCAAGTATAAATGGGACTGAAAGAAGAACTCTCAGAAATGAGAAAAACAATGGAAGAGTTAACAGCGGAATTGCATGAAACTAACTTATCAATTCGAGAATCTCTAAAACTTACATCAGATACTATTAAGGAAATGAGCGATACTTTCTCAAGATCTTTAGGAGATACATTAAAAGTAATGCAAGACATGAGGGTACAAGTAGATGTTAGGGATAGCGTGTTAAAGAGTTTAGGAATAGAGGGTTTAATCCCTGACATTTTTAAAAAAAGGGATAAATGAACTAAAACGACTCTAAATATATGTTCGCCTATTTCTTATCTCTCAGAGAATAAAATTAACGATTTTCTCTTTGTCTGAAAACTATATATAAAATCGTAAGAGAGATCGCGTAAATTATAGAGATCAGCAACCAAAGTATAAATTCTGGAGCATTATTGTAGATTCCTGCTGAAATCGCTCTATACATAAAGAATATTATGAACAAGGAGAGTATTTGAATTCGCGACCTAAATTTATCCATTATCTTCAGAAATGTTGTTAAATTTAATTAATAATAAATATAATTATGAATATTATAAAAGAATATAAATTGTAATATAGATATGTCTAAAAATCCTCCAAATTGTTATATATGCGGAAAAAGTTGTGAAGATAAACTAGATAGGTGCTATTACTGCATTTGCGACACAGCTATTTGTGATATGTGCATAAATTCGATAAAAAAAAACGATGCTACTTGGGTATGTCCCAATTGTAAAGAAGAACGAAATCTAGGTAAAAGTATGTTATTTCGTGATAAATAAATTATAGTAAAATTAAAATCAATCTGATTCTTTAAGTTGAAGAGATTTGCACAAGAGCCAATGATGACAAACTAAAAATGATTTAATGTCTAAAAGATGAAATAATCAAGGAAGTCTGAGGCTACCATTCTATCTTTTGTATTCATTAATATAAAAAGTTAAAAACTTTCGATTTTTATAAGTAAATCATACTTAAAATAAATTAAGGTGAAAATTACGGCTAAAATCTCGAAAGTTTTAGAAATTGATAACTGTAATGAGAACAACCTCTTTAAAGCACTCTATGTACCAGAATTCTGGGAAGAAATTAACCCTTCCAAGAAAATGGAAGCAAAATTTACCGCACCAAATGTACTACATACTAAAATATATGATGAAGTAGATGTAATAAAAATTCCAATCGAAATGGAAGGAGAACTGGTACTGTCTGATAGGGGTCAAGATCCCGGTAAAGGACATCTGATCGAATTTAATGTAAGGAATAATAAAGATATCCGAGAATTGGAGGGAAGAATACGCATCAAACCATTATCTCCCAATAAGTCAAAAGTTGGGGTTTTTGTGGAAAGTTTTACGCTTAGTAGCGATTTCTTAAGTATTATAGGCGGTGTAAGTGATTTAGTTCTGCAAAATAAAATCTCTGAAATGTTAAGGAACATTGAAAAATATTGCAAAACCAAAGATCTAAAAGATTTTTTACAATGATATTTAAATTTTATTTAAAAATAATCATTTATTAAATCGTGCTTTTATATATCAATAGTAATTTCTAAAAACGCATTCTATTATGAATATTTGGATTCTTGATTCAGAAAGCGGTATAACGCTATTATACAAGCCCTATATGGATTTACCAATAGACGAAGATCTTATAAGTGGTTTATTAGCTGCCCTAAACCAGTTTACGACCTATGAATTAAAAGAGGGGATAGAAAGCATCGAAATGGGTGGCCTAAGATGGTGCTATTTGGAGGAAAAATCAGCTAACTTATTATTTGTTGCAACTTCAGAAAAAAACATCAGTTCAAACATGTTAAAAGCTCGACTTAACATTATCAAGCATTCTTTCCTAGAACAATTTGTTTCTAAAAATAGAGATGAATGGAAAAGCTTATGGAAAGGCAACACCGAACATTTCAGTTCATTTAAAGATATTATCGACGAGTACTACTCCCAATGGTTAACAGCTGAAGATATATCAACGATTGCTGAATATTTCGATATTTTAGGTGTCTTTCAACAGATTTTAAATTTACTCATAAATGTAATTGAAGGCCATTTTACAACCGAGAAAAAAGAGAACATTTATGTTCAGATCGAATCCATGTTTACTAATTATTTGAACCATCAATATGTTCAAAATAATCCGGAATTAAGTAAATTCTCGTTTAATCGTAATTCTGGCATCAATATTATCAATATAAATCCTAAAAACTGCGATATGCTTGTAGTAGAGAAGCAAATCATCAATCTTGTTAAAAAGATCACCGAGATGATAAAGCATGAAGAAGGTTATTATGTAACTTTACATTATTTTATCGAAGAAAATATCTTTGATTACCTCATCTCAAATATTACTCTATTAAACGAATTAAACTTATTTAAATTTCTTCTACAGCTTTTCTTATTCAAGTAATTTAACTTACATACATATCCATATCTTAATTTATAGTAATGAAAATGTTAAATCTTATACTTTAATTAGATTTATTAAAAGGTATTTATTAACTTAAATAATAAAACATTAAATCTATCATTTAGGTGCCGATGAATCTACCGCTTTTAATTTTTCTTTTAGTGCTTTTTATCATAATAATTATAAGTTATTCCATAAAAGGCTCAGATTTTGTGGCAATATCCTTATTCTGCATGTTTTTGGGTGCTACAATTACGGGTCTTCAATTAGGAATTGATATAAAGGTATTTATTCTCGATGTAGAATGGGAAGCTATTCTTATTATCTTAAGCATGAGCATATTGACTAAAATCGCACAAGATTCAAATGTTTTAGAATATGTAGCAGTAAAATTGTTTAAACTATCAAGAGGAAATCGTAGAACTTTTCTCTATCTTCTTTGTACGATTACAACGCTATTAGCAGCAGTCATTACTGATGTTGTTGTAGTTTTAATCTTGGCTCCTGTCGTTGTCCGATTGTGTCATTTCTTAAAAATTAGAGCAGGTACTTATCTTATGGGAATGACTATTTGTATAAACATCGGGAGCATTATCACACCCTTCTCGTCAGGAGAAAATATTATCATTTCTACAGCGTTTAGGCTTGATACACTATATTTCATCCAATATTATTGGGTTTTCTCTTTTCTATTATTGTTTTTTACAATATTTTTAATAGATCGCTTTATACTCTCGAAAGAGCCGAAAATTGACGAACAAACCAAGAAATTCGTGTTAGAACTCGTGGATGCAGATATTATGATCAAAAATAAAAAGATGTTCTATTTCAATAGTTTTGCGCTTATTGTTACCATCGTGCTTTTTATGATCTTACCTATTTTGTACTTAACGGCAATCATCGCAGCCTTAATACTTGTTTTAGTAAATCGGAACTATACTAAAAAACCAATGGGGGAATTATTAAAAGATATTGAATGGGAGATAATCTTTTTCTTTATTTCTTTATATGTTATTGTTGGATGTCTTTTAAAAGCCGGTTTTCAGGAAATTTTTATTGCTATACCTTTTGAATCGTTTAATCCGATATTGATAGCATTTATTATTCTTATCTTAGTAAGTTTGATTTCAGGTTTCGTTGCTAATACCCCTACTACATTAATCTTTATACCCATCATTCAAACTCTTATTACTACATTTAATTTTCCTTCTGTTCCTCTTTTATTTGCTTTTATTATAGCAATTAATTTAGGTGGAAATCTGATTCCACAAGGAGCTGCAGCAGATCTCATGACACTTAAGGTAGCACAAGATAATGGCGTTGAAAATCTTGGATACAAACGATTATTAAAAACTGGAGCTATTTTTGCATTAATTCATATTGCATGTGCAATGGGGTTTCTGTTTATCATTATTCTTTTTACCTAAAGGAAAATTAAAAAAAAGATCGATATTTTGGTTTAAGGAAAGATTCCTCTCAATTCAATTGCTTTTGCAATTCTTGATACCGCTATTATGTAAGCTGCTGTCCGAAGGGGTATCTTTTTCTCTTCTGAGATTTTATATGTTTCTTCAAATGCTTCAATTATGATTCTTTTAAGTTCTTCATTAATACGATCAAGTTTCCAGAAGTACGAATTAATATCTTGGACATATTCGAAGTACGATACGCAAACCCCACCACTATTGGCGAGAATATCTGGTACAACATAAATTTCTTTCTTAAACAAAACTTTATCCGCTTCTGGTGTTGTAGGACCATTTGCACCTTCTAAAACTATTTTGCAGTTTATTTTCTCCGCATTTTTTTCTGTTATTTGATTTTCTATAGCTGCCGGGATTAATACATCGCATTTTAATGTAAGTAACTCGTCGTTACCAATAAGTTTATAATTCTCGTTTTTATAATCTTTAAATAAATTACCTTGTTTAGCCCAATCTAATAATTTTTCTACATCTAAACCATCTTCGCAGCAAATGCCCGTTGAAATATCGGAGACGGCAATAACTTTACATCCGTGTTTATAAAGTAGATTAGCAATCGTACCTCCTACATTACCGAATCCTTGAACTACAATCTTTAAGGACTTTAATTCTAATCTAAGTTTTTCAGCCATAGCTTGGAGTACAAAATACAAGCCCATTCCGGTAGCATCTGCTCTGCCAACAGAACCGCCAATTTCAACGGGTTTTCCAGTTACAACGCCAGTAATCGTTCGTCCTTTTTGCATGCTATATGTATCCATTATCCAAGCCATAATTTGTGGGTTAGTATTTACATCTGGAGCGGGAATATCAATATCTGGTCCTATGATATTAATAATTTCAGCAGTAAACCTTCTTGTAAGTCTTTCTAGCTCTTTTTTAGACAATTTAAAAGGATCAACGCATATACCTCCTTTAGAACCCCCTAAAGGCAAGTTTAAAAGACTAGTTTTCCATGTCATCCATGTTGCTAAAGCTTTAACTTCATCAAGATTAACACCTAAAGAATATCGTAAACCACCTTTCCCAGGTCCTCTGATTGTAGAATGATGAACCCTATAACCTTCAAAAATTTTTACAGTACCATCATCCATCATAATTGGAATAGAAACTATTAAAGAACGTTCTACTCTTTTTAAAAACTTATGAATATTTGGATCTAAATCCAGCACTTCTGCTACAATATCAATCTGTTTTTTTGCCATTTCAAAAGGATTGACGGCCATAATTTTACACTTTTTTTCTTTTTTATTTTATTTTATATAATAATTTCTGCTAAATCTAATAATTAATTATTCCTCATAAACTAAAACTCACATATTTATGGAAATAACCCTCTCAATTCATGTGCTTTTGCTAATCGATTTGCGCTAATAGCATATGCTGCCGTTCTGAGTGATGAATCCGTTTTTTTTGAAAATTCAAATATTTTCTCAAATGTATCTATAAGAATCGATTTCATTTCTTGATTAACGCGATCTAACTTCCAGAAATAACTCTGCATATCTTGAATATATTCAAAATAAGATACACAAACTCCTCCACTATTTGCAAGAATATCTGGAACAACTATTATTTCTTTTTCCTCCAAGATTTTATCTGCTTGGGAAGTTGTTGGACTATTTGCTCCTTCTAATATTATTTTACAATCTATCTTATCTGCATTTTTGCTATAAATCTGATTTTCAACAGCAGCAGGAATTAAAACATCACATTCAGTGCTTAATAATTTATCATTAGTTATTGGGCTTGTATTTTTACCCTCATATTCTTTTAATAAATTACCTTGTAGTTTCCATTTGATTAATGTGTCTATATCTAAACCATCTGGTGAATAAATTCCTCCTTCTTCTTCAGAGATTGCTATAACATTGCAGGAGTTGTTACATAATTGCTTGGCAACAACAGATCCCACTTTTCCAAAACCTTGAATTGCAACACTCATTTTTTTCAAATTATAATTTAATTTTTGACATAAATGCTGTAGTAAATAAATCATTCCTGTACCAGGAGCTTCAGTCCTTCCTATAGAGCCTCCAATCTCAATTGGTTTACCAGTAACTACTCCAGGAATAGTTCGACCTTTTTGCATACTATAAGTATCCATCATCCAAGCCATTATACGCGAGTCTGTATACATATCTGGTGCGGCAACATCTCTATCAGGTCCAATCATATTTATAATTTCCATGGTGTATCTTCTCGTTAAATTCTCTAATTCTCTCTCTGATAACTTTTTAGTATCGACTCTTATACCACCTTTAGAACCACCAAGAGGTAACCCTAATAAAGCTGTCTTAAATGTCATCAAAAGGGCTAAAGCTTTCATCTCGTCAAGAGTCACAAAGGGAGAAAATCTTACACCTCCTTTTCCTGGACCTAGTAAAGTAGAATGATGAACTCTGAATCCTTCAAAAATTTCGAGAGAACCATCATCCATCATTACTGGGATAGAAACAACGAGCGCTCTTTCCGTCTTTTTGAGATATTCTAAAGTATTCGGGTGTAAATTAATTAATTCTGCTGCTATATCAATTTTCTTTTTAGCACTCTCATAGGGGTTTATTATCATAAGCTTAGACTCTAAATTATTATTATTTTAATTAATTTATATTTAATATTGTATTTAAAATTAAATTATTTTTAATAAAACAATCTATTAGTAGGTAAGAATTGTTTTTTTGTTCATTAAAAATTAAAAGATAAAAAAGTTTTTCATTTTATGTTATTAATTTTAGAGTGATATATGTTTTTCTAAAAATAAGCTAAAATTATAACACTAAGCCTATAACTAACCAAGTAATTTCTTGTATTAATAGGGTGCATATTAAAGAGATATATAATATATATTCAGAAAGTTAATTATTGTATCAAATCAATATTAACATAAATTTGATAGTAAACGAGTTAACACCATATGGATAAAATTTGTATTATTGACATGGGATCTCAATATTCTCATTTAATAGCTAGACGTATTAGAGAACTAGGAGTATATTCTGAGATTTTACCAAATAACATTGCAATTGAAAAGCTAAGGGAGTATAAACCAATAGGGATAATTCTTTCAGGAGGACCAAGTAGTGTATATGAGGATGGTAGCCCCCATCTCACAGACGATTTCTTTAAGTTTATAAAAAATGACAAAATTCCAGTTTTAGGAATCTGTTATGGTTTACACTTAATCATCCATCAATTAGGGGGTAAAATTAAACCATATGCTAAAAAAGAATATGGAAAAACTGAATTGGAAATCCTGAAACCGGGGAAATTATTAGATTCACTAAATGAAAAGGAAACTGTATGGATGTCCCATGGAGATCAAGTAGAAATAATGCCACAAGGCTTTGAAATATTAGCCAGAACAGCTACATGTCCAATAGCAGTTTATGCAAATGAAGATTTAAAATTGTATGGCGTTCAATTTCACCCTGAAGTAGTACACACCCAAAAAGGCACGAAGATTTTGAAAAATTTTATTGAGAAAATTGTTCACGCCAAAAAAGAATGGAACTTAGAGAATTGGATAGAAAAGTCAATTGAAAATATTAAGAAAGAAGTTGGACTGAAAAACAGAGTTATATTAGGTCTAAGCGGAGGAGTAGATTCTTCTGTTGTAGCAGCACTATTTCAAAAAGCCATTGGAAACAGGTTGCATAGTATTTTTGTAAACAATGGGGTACTAAGGAAAAACGAGGAAATTCAAGTCCAAAAAACATTTAAACAAGAGTTAAAATTTGAAAATTTCCATTATGTTAACGCCGAAGGTTTATTTTTAGAAAGGTTAAAAAACATTGATGATCCTGAAGAAAAAAGGCGGATTATCGGTCACACTTTTATTGAGGTTTTTGAAAAAAAAACAATCGAATTAGAAAAGGCTTATCCAGATATTAAATATTTAGCTCAGGGAACTATTTACCCTGATCGAGTAGAAACGAGCGCTACGAGCAGTGCATCAGTAAAAATTAAATCTCACCATAATTTAACTTTACCAGATGATATGACGTTAAAAATTATAGAGCCACTGAAAGAGCTATATAAAGATGAGGTAAGAAAAATCGGAATACAATTAGGGTTACCTGAAAGTATTGTTTTACGGCATCCTTTTCCGGGTCCTGGATTGGCAGTAAGAATAATTGGTCCAATTGAAAAGAAAAAACTAGACATCCTAAGAGACGCTGACGAGATTTTAATCGACGAGGTCAGGAAAGCTAAAGTTTACGATAATCTTTGGCAAGCATTTTGCGTATTTTTACCTTTAAAAACCGTAGGAATTATGGGAGATTATCGTACCTATGAATACATTTGTGCTATACGAGTTGTCGAGTCCTTAGACGCTATGACTGCCAACTTTGCCAAGCTAGATTGGGAATTACTAGAAAAAATTGGCACTCGCATCATAAACGAAGTAAAGGGAATTAATCGCGTCGTGTATGATATTTCTAACAAGCCACCAAGCACAATTGAATATGAGTAGCCTCATTCCTATCTTAAAAACACTGTGAAGATTCGTTTTCTCGTATAAAAACATATTTTTTTATTAGACGACCTACATTTTGTTTATTATGACCGAAAATGAAATTGCATGGGATTTAACTGAAATCTTTGCAAGTCATAATGATCCCAAAATAGCTGAAATATTGAACAGCCTTAAAAAAGAAACAGAAAATATTATAAACGATTACAAAGGAAAGATTACTTCTGCTAGCTTTACTCCACAAAACTTGTTAGATTTATTCAAGAGACAAGAGAAATTTCAAGCCGATATAAGCGAAATTGACCTCTATCAGAATAGGCTATATAGTGCAAAAATGACTGTTCCTGAGAGTGAAGCTTTAAAAAACAAAGTTGAAGATTTCACGACTAAAATATCTAAGGACTTAGCTTTTTTAGAACTCGATGTAGCGAAGTTAGTCAATGATAATCCAGTTTTAGTAGATGATCCCATTTTATTGAAGTATCAACATATTTTAGAAAATATTAAAAGAAAGTTTCCTCATAATCTAACCGAATTAGAAGAACAACTAATTCTTGAAAAGGATCAATATGGAGTAAGAGCATGGAGTACCTTGCAGTCTAAGTGGTTGAATACAAGAAAATTCACAGTAAATGTCGAAGGTGAAGATAAAGAATTATCGTATGGGGAAGCTAACGCATTACTTACTCACCCAGATAGAGGGACCCGAATATCAGCAAATAAATCGATTTATGGCTTACTAGGGAAAGAGGAAACAGTATTTTCTTTAGCATTAAGAAGTATATGTGGAGATTGGGTAAATAATTCTAAAAGGCGCAAGTACGATAGTCCAATGCACCATAGTCTCTTAGCTAATGATACAAGGCAAGAGATTATCGATAATTTGATGAAAGCTATTGAGAAGGGTGTAGGTGTGTACCGTAGATATTTAAAACTTAAAACTGATGTTTTGAACCTTCCTAAATTAAATTGCGCGGATATCAGAGCTCCACTGCCTAATGTTCCACATACAAAGCATTCCTGGGATGATGCAATAGAATTAGTAATTCAAGCATATGAAAAATTCGATTCAGAATGTGTAGAGATTGTACGTGATATGTTTAATCGAAATCATATCGATGCAAGTCCACGGGAGGGAAAACGGAATGGAGCAAACTGCGCTTCTTGGTTTAAAGGGAAATCCTCTTATATTCTCATGACCTATACTGGAGAATTGACTGAAATATTTACATTAATGCATGAACTTGGCCACGCTATACACAATTATCTAGCGATTGATGAACAAACGTACTTTAACACATTTCCAGGTTACACAGTTGCAGAAACAGCATCCACTTTTGGAGAGTTATTAATGACAGATCTCCTCCTCGAAAAGGCTAACTCTAAGGAAGAAAAATTAGCTATTTTAGCACATGTTTTAGACGACGCAGGACAAGCAGTATTTCAAGTAAGCGCGAGGGTGTGGTTTGAACAAGATTTGTATAAAGCTATTGAAAATGGTGAAAATTTAGATGGTAAAACGATTTCAAAATACTGGTGCGCTGGAAGAGATAAGATTTACGGAAATTCTGTTGAATGGTTCGAAGAGATGGACTGGGAATGGACAATGAAACCGCATTACTTTTTCCCGAATTTTCGATTCTATAATTATCCCTATGTTTACGCTCAGCTTTTTGTATATGCGTTGTATCAGACTTATAAAAAAGAGGGTAAAGCCTTTGTTCCTAAATTTAAGAAATTGTTGGCGGCTGGCGGTAGTTTATCTCCAGAAGATTTAGGTGAGATAGTTGGATTAGATATCACAAAAAAAGATTTCTGGGAGTTAGGGATAAACCAATATGAAGCATTTGTTAACGAATTTGAAAAAGCAATGAATTAATTTTTTTATTATTTTTTTCTCATCATTGAATTATTTCAGTTAAAAGAAATAAAATTAGTATGAAAGAATTAGGTTATTTTATTAAATTCTCAATTAGTTATTCGTAGTTACCCGAATATATCTCGTTCTTTACCAATTCAAAATCAAGAGACTCTTGAGACTCAATTTGCAAATCCCATTTATTGCATACATCTTTAGCTCGTTGAGAAATGTAAGCGATATCATGACGATCTAAAAGGTCCAAATTAAATTTTCTAACCCCAGCTAATAGTTGTTTTAGACCTATACCGAGCTTACTTTCAAAATATGTATAAACTCCCACTGCGGAGGGAGGAATTTCTTTTCCTTCGTAAGTCCTCTGCAATTTATCGTATTCTACGAAAGCTTCATTAAGGCTTAAACTTGAAGGATCCTTATCTCTAGGAAATCCTAAGTTCTTCAGCATTGCTGGAGTGACCATTCCTTTTGATATTATTTCACCAACATACTTAGATTTCATAGCAGCTGTAAGCGGAGCTCTTGCCATGGCGATACACTTCACATAGGGGGCACCCATGGCAAGAGCTTTGAACATCTGCGTCTCGTTTGCGATTCCTCCCGCGATGGCTACGGTTGGAATATTAACATTAGGGTTCTTCTTCTTTATCATATCCAAACATCCAACTACAAGAGCTTCTAAATAAACGGTTGGAATTGACCCTTCATTCATCATACTCACTGGACTCATCCCTGTTCCTCCTCCAGCACCATCAAATGTTATTCCATCTACCTTTCCTTCCACTGCTAACCTTAATAGCCATGCTGTTGCCGCTGGACGATAGGCTCCAGTTTTAATAAATATATTTTTTGCTCCTGATGAGCGAACTTGATCTATTTCTTCTAAAACATCTTCAGTCGTGGACAATCCTACTCTGCTATGCCTCTCAAAATCAGGTATTAACCCAGCGTTCCATTGATCTACAACCATTGGATCTGAGGGATCAGGAAAGACTAAATAGCCTCGTTCTTGAAGTAATTGTGCTCTTTCTAAAGATGATAACCTTACTTCCCCACCGATTGCTTTTGCTCCTTGACCGAATTTCAACTCAAGTGATTCTATATCCAATTTTGACATTACATAATCGAATACTCCAAGCCTAGTGTCTTCAACATTTTTCTGTACAATAATATCACCATGCTTTCCATCCCAAAAATCTCGATAGGTGTTAACACGAAATTTCATATCATCTGTATCAGTTACTTTGGGATAAACGCTGTGATTTGCGAATTGAGCAAATTGATCCATTCCAACTACATTTTCTCCAATTGTAAGACTTACACCTGCTAAAGCAGCGCCAATTGCTAAACCTTCCCAATTTCGTTTAGCTACGTACGTACTGCCAAGTCCAGCAATCACGATAGGTAATTTTTGCTGTATGTTACCCCAACGCATCGTCATATCCACATTTGGAAAAATCACCTTGTCTTCATGAGCTTCGATCCCTTGAGCGCCTCGCACTTCAAATTGAATTTGGAAATCACCATAGGCTAACCCAAAATCTTTTGGTGTTCCCGCAGTTGAGTTTCCAAAATATTCTCTTCGAGGATATAACGCTTCGCGACCTCTTAATGCTGATTTCGAAACTTCGCAGAACACAGGACAATCTGCAATGCATATTGGACATAATCCAGACTCGCAAGAATCTTCAACCCTTGTCCTTGAACCAATCATGCTTGTCTGGTGTGTTGTCATAGAAAATTTTGTCATTCTATATCACAGCTCCCTCCTATTTTCAGGAAATACTTCAATAATTGATTCAGGTAATTCATGTTTTTCTAATAAAATCTCAATACATTGAGCACTTGAAACACAGTTCCAATTGCGTTCTGATAATTCCTCTTCAAAAATTGCACCAAAGAATAATGTATTACCTCCACACATATGACAAATATTTCGGCTATATGAGTACTCTATTCCACAATCTTTACACTTTATTATCATTTTTCAACCACTTTAATTGATCTTCATATTTATAAAAAAATTGAATTTCTAATTTGTGCGAAATCAAATGCGTGAAAAAGTTCCAGAAAGACATCTCAGCTTACATTTCTTTAGTGAACATTATATTGCTTCGTAAAGTCGAGGAAACTGGTTATCATAGATTTTAATCATCTCAGGGTATCTCTCTGTGATTCTTCGTATGATTTTCGCAAGTGAAGAACGATGTGTGTAGCCCATTGCGAAAGACCATTCTCGAGCTGTTGATCTTCCAATTTCCTTTAACTTATCCAAACACATTAGCTCGTATGTCTTAAATACTTCGTTTACTGCAATTATTGCAGCCTCAGGGCTTTTTTCTATTTCTTCCAACATCATTCATAATTCACATCCAATTTTTTTTTAATTTTTTTATGGGAATCTTTTCCCTCAAATGAAAATATTTTAAATTTAGTAAGGTTTGTAGCCTTTTAAGTCTTTTGTCTCGTTATTTTTCTTAAAATTTGTTCATTTTATGTTCGAGATTTTCATTTTTTGTTTAGAATTAGCTCTTCTTGCTTATAAACTTATTGTTTTGCGCTAAAAAATTTTTAACCACAAAAAAACGCGTACCGACAAAAAACTGAGAATTTAATAGCGTATTACTAAAAAATTTCTTGAAGAGTCTACTCTAGAAATGAGAAATATATTTAAATTGACAAAAACCAATGTATTATTAGAGAATTTTACACAACTTATAAAACAAGAAGGAACACATGCCTTGGAAAATTAGTATATACTTTTATTTATCGCTTGGTTGTTCGTTGTGTGGATTTATTTTCCCTACTCATGTAACTCATGCTATAGGATATGATATTGGTGATATGATTCATTGGGTTTATGGATTTTATATCCTTATACCTCGTAATCCAGTTGGGGAACCAAAATTCGTTTTCAATTTTCTTGAACTTTTCTTGTTAATTAGTGCTATTGTTTTATTAAGGGTATATTTTGTTCAGTTGCGTAATGCTAAACTTGGTAATCAATACGATAAAAATCGAATTTATATAATTGCAGTTATACAACTAATGGTAAGTCAATTTTATGAATTTTCCGGGTTAGTTGTTATGCGGTTATCGATTTGGGGATTTATCTTTAGCGCATTTTTTGCTCTTATAGGGAATAAGGAGCTTAATTTATTTTATACTAAAAAAGGTATAGTAAATGCTAAGAACGAAAGAATTCTTGGTGTTGTTCTATTAACAACTTTTTTTATTTCAATAGTTTATATTATTTCTTTATTTATATGTGGTTTAGTTCCAGTTGTTACAGATTCATTTTATTCATCATTCATTATTGATATGTTCCCAGTACTAATTTTATTAATAATAATGTTAATTTACGGAATATTTTCGCTAATAAGAACTAAAAGAAAGAATAAATCAAAGTTATAGTAATGGATTGAGATTGATTGAATTATCCTTGTATAACCTAAGGGGATAGCGTTAGTGATTAACTTCTATTTTAAAAATAAGGTAATTATTAAAAATAAATTATAAGAACTCAGATAATAATCCCAAAATCTATAAGATTAAGGGTTTTGCTTTCAACAACTATTTATTTCCCGTTAACTATTACTAGCTCATTCTCCCTACGATTTTTACCTATTTTTATCTGTCTTTTTTAATCGCTACTTTCATTTTTTGAAATTTGTTCGTCGATTTCTCTTAAGGAGTCTCTAAATCCTTTAACTCTTTTATTTCCTCTAACTCCTCTTTCTTTTTCCTCTCTTTTTCTAAGAATTCAACAAAAAGTAACTTATCGGTCATGGTGATCAAAATAGTATGAACTAATTTTAAGATTTCTTGGTTCAATACATATTCTCTTAATAAACAATATTTTTATTCGAATGAGAATTTCTTACGATCAACCATTTTATCTATTCCTATTAAATTTAAGAACGGAAGTTAATATTATGATTGAAGAATATCTGAAAATAATCCCGAAGCCTGTTAATATCTCTTCAAAAGAGGGGGTATTTACTCTAAACGAACAAACAATAATTTTGACAGATCTAAATTTAAAAGAAACTGCCGAGCAATTGAAGGATATTTTATTGTCCACATTCGGATTAAATATTGTTATAAAGGAAGATTTGCAAACTAAGGAAAATAATAACGTAATTATTCTTAAACTAATTAATAACGAAAAACAGCTAAACCAAGAAGGATACGATTTAATAGTTTCACAAGATCATATTAAGATAATGGCTTCTACACCTAATGGGGTATATTACGGTATCCAGACAATGCGACAGTTAATTCCACTTGAATTAAATGGAAAAAAAAACTTAAATTTGGAATTCTCTATTCCGTGTGTCGTAATTGAGGATTATCCTCGATTCCAGTGGCGAGGATTTATGTTAGATGAATCTCGTCACTTTTTTGGAAAAAAAGTTATAAAGTATATCCTCGATTTAATGGCATTTTTAAAGTTAAATAAATTTCACTGGCATCTTACAGATGACCAAGGTTGGCGCTTTGAAGTAAAAAAATATCCTTTACTTACTGAAATTGGTTCAAAGAGAGAAGGAACTATTACAGCTAGGCAAAAAGCACTCCTTTGCTCTGAAAAACAGAAAATTCCTATTGATGGAATACCAGTAATGGGATATTATACTCAAAAAGAATTAAAAGAGATAATATGCTATGCTACTGAACGCCATATTTCCATTATTCCCGAGATTGATATTCCCGGTCATACAACTGCTATTTTAGCTTCTTATCCCCATCTAAGTTGTACTGGAGGTCCTTTTGAAGTAAGCACCCGGTTTCGCGTTCATAGAGATGTCCTCTGCGTTGGTAACAGCGAAATTTTTGAGTTTTTAGAAAATGTTTTAGACGAAATTGTTAATATCTTTCCTTCTAAGATAATCCATGTAGGTGGAGATGAAGTTCCTACAATGAGATGGAAAGAATGTCCTAAATGTCAAGCTCTTATTCAAACTGAAGGGCTTAACACTGTTGCGAATTTACAATCATATTTTACAAATAGAATTGCTAGATATTTAGCATCTAAAGGTCGAAGGATAATAGTTTGGAACGATATTCTTAACGATGATCTTATTAGTAGCGCTTTGTGTCAATATTGGATAAATAATTTTAATGAGGTGCTAGATCATGTACGCAGAGGGAGAGAAGTTGTGATGTCGGAAATGAAAACTCTTTATTTTGATTATCCTTATAAATTAATTCCACTCCATCAAACATATAACTATGATCCCATCCCAAGCAATTTAGAAGAAAAATTTCATAAGAATATATTGGGTCTTGAAGCCTGTTTATGGACTGAATTTGTACCAACTAAGGAAATTTTAGATTGGGAAACATTTCCTCGCTTAATTGCTGTTGCAGAAACGGGATGGTCGCTAAAAAACAAGAAAAATTTTGAATCTTTTCAGAAACGGTTAACTTCATTCGTTCCATGGCTTGATCTATTCAAAGTGAATTATGCTAAAAAAGAAGAATATTAATCAAAATACCAAAGAAAGATTCTGAGGTTTTAATAAGGAAAAATAAAACAAAAATTTTAGTTATTATATTTTAAAAACGAGAAATCGTTACCGAGGCGGGATTTAAATAAAAATCTTGATCTTTCCTCTTCATGAGTAGAATAAAAGAATCTAATAACTTTTTTACCCCCAATTTCTTTTATAGAAAGAGAAAATGTTATGGTTGCGATATAAAACGACATAAGTTATTCTTAAAGGAATCTCATAATTACTTAGAATTATTCTGTAAAGATTGTAAAAATACGATTAGAATAGAATAGAGATAAATAAAAAAATAAGTAATTAAATTACTTTATTAAACTTCTTTTAGGATTGAGGGAATCAGTGATCGAAAATTCACGGTATCTATTAATCCTTTGTTCTCATCTGAGGGTTTAACAATATTTAAAATTGCTATATCTGCTCCATTGAAATAAGCTTTTCTTACCGAATCGTGATCTAAACCACCCGCCACAGATATTAAAACGCCGTATTTTGATCGGACCTTATTTATATCTTTAAATCTGATAATACTTCGTGGATTGATTTCTTCGTCTCTACCCTTATGAATTACCACTGCTTTAGGTTTAAATTTTAACGGGAGCAATTTACGTAAAGGATTTTCTTGACCAAGCATATCAATCATAGAAATTAATCCATATTTTTCACAAATTTCGTTAAAGAAATCCAGAGTTTCCGTTGGGGCCGTTCCCGCGGCAGTAACTGCATTAGCTCCGACGCTATATGCGAATCCTACTTCCTCGTATGCTCCATCTGTAACTTTTAAATCCGCAACAAGCAATCCTCGCCAAAGTCTTCGAATCAACCTTATCCCTGCAATTCCTTCTCTTTTAATGAATGGCGTACCAGCTTCGATAATTAAGCGAGGATCGTAGGGTATCTTGGGTAAAATTCTTAAAACATCTGCCGCTGTATGATTGAAAGCTATTTGTACGTATCTTTGATTATCTAAGAAAGTTCTACTCATCCTTGAACCCTCCATATCACGTAAATTTCTTAAGAATATTACCTATATCAGACGGCATGAATATAACTATCTTTTCAGAAGGATCTTGAGAAATATCTCTAATAGTTTGAAGAGTTCTAAGTTGTAAAGCCCCAGGTTGAGATGACATCATCGTGGCTGCTTCCGCTAGGTTTCTTGCTGACGCAAGCTCACCTTCACTAGCAATAATTGCTGCCCGTTTTTCCCGTTCTGCCTCTGCTTGTTTAGCCATTGCTCTTTTCATTTCAGCAGGTAATTCTATTTCTTGTATCTTTATGGCTTTTATATCAATACCCCATTCGTTAGTTTCTTGATCAACAATCTTTCTAATGTCGGCAGCAATTTTATCCCTTTCAGTTAAAACACTATCTAATTCCATATTACCGACAACATCTCTTAAAGCCGCCTGTGTGTATTGTCTAACGGCAAAAGCATAGTTCTCTATTTTGATGATTGCATCCGATGGTTTTTCTACCTTGAAGTAAACTACTGTATTCGCCAAAACGGGTATGTTATCCCTCGTAATGACTTCTTGCCGAGGAATGTCAGCGGTTACAATTCTCAAATCGACTTTTCTAGACTTTTCGAGGATTGGGAGTACATATACAACACCTGGTCCTATAGTTCGCTTATATTTACCAAGACGGAATATTATAAGCCGTTCATATTCCAATATTACCTTTATCCCTGCAAGTAGAAAGCATGCCAAAAAAATTAAAAGAACGATTACAATAGGCAATATTATAAATAACAGATCAAATCCTTGAAATATCATTTTCATTCTCTATTTAAAATTTTAAATTTATGGGATATATAGAAAGATGGGATATTTAAATGTATTTAATGGTAAAACTAAAACTAGGGAATAGATACGAACTTTTTTATATCTAGGTTCGGATATATTATTTTACTCCAATGAAAAACTCGTCTAGGCATAGTTTTATTAAGTTGAATTTGTTTAATATGCATAAAATTTAAATCATATTGATAGAATAAAGATGCCGCAAAATTCCTTCCCGTTTGACATTTTTGGGTTTATAACTAGTATTTTTGTTCTGATATTTGTTGTTGTAATTATTGTTTTCATCATTATAATTATTGTCGTTTACAAACTTCTCCATAGCAATGTAGATCATGACACAAAAACGACATTTAAAGTGCCGAAATTGGGCTCTGATAATACTAGGACTACCAATGTAAAGATAGAGCAAGGAGTTTTGACTACAGAAAAGTTGAGCGCTAAATGTAAGTATTGTGGCGAAAAAATCGAAGAAGATATTAAATTTTGCCCGTTTTGTGGATCCAATTTATCTGAATAAATTAAAGTAACATTCAAATATAAAAAGTTTAGAAGAAAGATGAGATTTTTATCGTTTCATGTTGATTATTTCCGATATAAAGTAACCAAGAAAGGTCGGTCAAAGATTATTGAAGAAATTACGGAAAATAATAGAGAAGCTCAAATCAAAAATGCTTTAGTTCTATTTATTAGTACAGAAAAACGAGACGAAGAAAATCCAGAGTTTTTAGAAAAAGGGATTGTTGAAATTGAAAAAATTACAGCACAACTAAAAATATCAAATATTGTAATTGTGCCGTTTGCTCATCTTTTTGGCCAACTTAGCACTTTAGAATTTGCCTTCATGTCTTTTAAAAAAATCGAATCGAATCTAAAATTAAAGGATTATTCAGTGCTCCGCCTTCCTTTTGGATGGTTTAATGAGTTAGAAATGAAAGCTAAGGGGCATCCGTTATCCAGGATCTCAAGAATTGTTGAATAATTTGAGAATAATTATCACTAAATCAAAAAAAGAATTATTAGCTTTTTCTTTAATTGTATCGTTTGAAAATATTTACTGTTTATAAAGGTAAATTCAGAGTTTTTTTCCAATGAAAATTTGATGAACATAAGACGCCCAAAAATTGCCGAATTTATAAGAGAAAATGAAAATATACAATAAGACGTTAATGCAAACACGCAAATATAGAAATGAAAGCATCTTTTAAAAAATCGAATTGGAATATTAATTTATTTTAAATTCATAAATTCGTAGAAATGTAAAGACAGATTAAGTTTTTACAGAATTCAGAGCATATTAGTTAGTGAAACCATTTATATTTATTTGTGCTAATATAAATTTAAATCAATTTAATTTTAAAAATTCTGCATAACTTTAAAGGTGAAAAAATGTCAGGAAAAGGAGTTTTAGGGAGCATTATTGGGAGTGTAATACTTTCCGTTATAATTACGAGTGCTCTTATTTACTTCATGGCACCAGTATTTCTTCCAGGATCTCTTGAACGCAATATCGTCCTTCAATATCAATACGAAGAATGGAACTCTCCAGCATATATCTTTGATAATGAATTAACTTATAAGAAAATGGATGATACCTAAGTAAATATAACAATTAATCAAGACTCAAGATTGTTTGTTGAATTTTCTGCCATTGCGCTCTTATCGCTGGATAATACTTTTACTATAAGGTCTAGCTACAATGTTTCATTAGTAGTCACCGGTGTAACTAATCGTACTATTATAGTTTTATACTACGATTCTGAACCTTCAGGAGGATATTTCCGTCAGCTTACATATAATTTGCATATCAATCTATTAACTCAACCTCTACCAACTGGAACTTATTCTATTGAAATATATTGGAAATCCACTTGGGACGCTACAGGATCAGCTAACTCATTAAGTGTTGCACATGCTCCAACATATAACTATACAAGAACTTTATTCGTCCAAGAATTAAAACCAATTTAATTATTGAAATAACCATATTCTTTTTATTTTTTTAAGAAATTAAATCCTAATTAGATAAAAATTCGCGAAAATTTAAGCACATTTTAAGACATGTGAACTGTGGGCTGATGGAATAGTAAAATAATCAATATATTAAAGAAAAATAAAAAAACTCACAATATAAATAAGTTTTTTCCAGAGGAAAATCGAAATGACTTTTTAAAAAGAATAAGAATAACTAAAAAATTAAGGAACATCTCGATTAAAATCTTTGCAAAAAAGGAATTTGAATTTAAAAGGACAAATATGAAGAAAAAAGGGTATCAAGTTTATAATGGAGATGTTGTTGATTTCTTCAAATTTTAAATCTTTATTAAGATTTAACGATAAATGGATGATGGAGGTTCAATTTCAGACACATTATGGTTACCACTAATCCACGATTCGATGATTCCTGACCAAATAGGACTAATTTGATTTCTGGGCCTAATGTAAACCTTTACCCAGTCATATGGGGCAGTTGTAACATGTCTAGAAAGTTCCAATTCCCAAAATTCAGATCTAAAAAGATAATGCTCCACAATCAAAATTTGTGGCGCGTTGTCAAACCCGTCCCATATTATACTTTCATTGATTCCAATCGAACTCGCATTTGATGAAAGATAAGAAATAAAAGCATCTCTCATTATTTCAACTTCTGTGATATTCTTAGGTGCCCAGTCAATGACATCGATAGTGGCAAAACTTTCTAAAATAATTTCATTATCTACAAGCTCTAGTTTTATTTCTATTTTATGATTTAGATGTGTAGAGTTTGGTTTGATGAATAATTCTATAACTTTATAATTAACCTGATTGTCCCAAACTTTATACTCTATATCAATTGATTCATTTGCTTCAATTCTTACTGAGTAGTTACCGCTAAAATCTGTTTCTCCCGAATATGCTTCCGCTAATAACCATACTGTATGGTTTGGAAAGGACTTTAAATAATTGGGAGTGAAAACTATTTGAGGTTTAGTTGCAGTATTGCTCAAGAATACAAAAATAAATGGTATTAATATTGATGATGTGGCAAGCAATACTACAATTATGACGATGCTAATTTTCTTCTGATTGCGATCCATAGTTAAGATCAATTGTATTTAATGAATATTCCTAATTCTCAAAATAACAGGATTATTATATTTTAAAAATTGTTTTCTAATTTCTTGATATTATCGTTTCCGAATTATCTCAAGTAATGAGCGTGTTCGGGCTCCTAATAGCGCTAATTGCGGTATCGGTGGTAAAAAGACTCGACATGCTAATGTTTATTTAAACTTTCTTAATTAGAATTAGAGATTTCTAATTCTCTTTTTTCTTCATTAACTCATTAAACGAACTACGTTCCTTAATCACGTTTAAGACTAAATGAGTATTTGTTCGCTCAACAAAAGGAGAAGCAAGAAGCTCGCCTTTTATCATTTCACTGAGCTTTGCCCTCGTTTTAAATCGTGCAAGAATAAGTGCATCATACGTTCCAGTAATATCGTATACAGCGAAAACATTTGGATTATGGGCAATCTTCTTTTCAACTTCAAGCAGTTTACCTTTGGAAACTGTTATTTCGATAAGCGCAATAATTTCATATCCCAATTTTTCGTAGTCAATTTGAACTCCATAACTCGTGATAATACCATTGTTCTCCAATTTCTCAACATGATTTTTAATCGTTACAGGCGATTTTTTTCCTAAATCATTTGCAAGCTGTCGAAGGGAAATCCTACCGTCAGCGCTCAATTTCTTTAAGATCTCAAAATCTAAATCGTCAATGTTGTCAAGGCTAGATTGTTCCGTCATAGTATATGAAAGTTATATAATCATTATAAAAGTATGCAATTGTCCAAAAATTAAGTGAAAATATATTCGGTTGATCATTTTTCATAACGACAAAAAGTATAAAATTATTCATTCGTTCATTTTCTTATTCAATAAGTTACCATGTTAAAACTTTTTCTTCCAATAATGTTAACAAATGTACTAAAAAAAGTCAATATTTTTATATATGTGATCATTATAATATTTATTAAATTAAAATTAGGGAATTAATCCCTTTTAGTAACAAAATTAGATTTGAATATTGATTATAAATGTCATTAAAATGCCCAATTTGCGGAAAGGAATATTATTACGACAGAAAAATATGCCACACATGTGAAGATAAATCAATTGATAGCATAAATATCCCCGAGAACTACACTTACTCTCATTATGAACAAACAACTGCATTTGGTCATCAAAAACCAGATGAATTTTACATTAAGATCGCTTCTGAACCTAAATTTTCTGATTTTAAACCAAAAGAGGAGTTTATCTGGAACTGTAATTCGAGTCTTAAATTTAGAAATTTCTTCAATTTAAAATATGGAATTTCTCAATTAAAAACTATCAAAAATTTACCAAATATTGAATCAAAAATCTTCGAAAAAGAAAAAAATTATTTGTTAATCTATGAATGAATAATTATAGAACTTTGATTTATATAATCTAACCAAAATGTAAATCTTTAGATTTTACTGAATAAATTAAGATGAGATAAAAAATGATTGAAAAGGGAGATCCAAATAGGAAGGGATTATGTGAAGACGTAATCGAGCGGGTTAAAGAGGAGGACATTAAGTTTATATACCTTCAATTTACCGATATTCATGGGATAATTAAATCCTTTGAAATTAACTCAAAACGAATAGAGGAATGTTTTGAAATAGGCGAGAATTTTGATGGGAGTTCTATAACGGGGTATGGGGCAATCGAGGAATCCGATAAGGTTGCATTGCCTGATCCTAGTACTTTTTATATATTACCTTGGCGAAACAATGCGACAAATAACAGAGTAGCCAGAGCAATCTGCGATATTTATACTCCAAGTGGGGAGAGATACGATGGAGATCCTCGCTATATTCTACAGAAGGCTGTAAAAAAAGCAAGAAAGCATGGATTTGATTATGTTTGTGCTCCAGAAATGGAGTTTTTTATATTGGACCAAGAAAATAGCCAGGCTGCTTTTAAACCTTCTGATATGAGAGGATATTTTGATTATGATCCATATGATATTAATGAACGTATGCGCTACACGATTGCAGAATACTGTGATAAAATGGGAATTGAAATCGAAGCGCTTCATCACGAGGTAGCTTTTGGTCAGCACGAAGTTGATTTTCGCTACGACAAAGCAGTTGAAAGTGCGGACAATACAATTACGATAAAAGCAATTATAAAGACTGTGGCTGCTCAGAATAATATGACGGCAACTTTTATGCCTAAACCTTTTGATGGGATAAACGGATCTGGGATGCACTGTCATCAGAGCCTATGGAAAGAAGGTAAAAACGTATTTTATGATGAATCAGACCCAGCACATATATCTTTATTAATGAAAAAGTGGATTGCTGGTCAGCTGACATATGCGAAAGCTATGTGTGCAGTATTAAGCAGTTGGCCAAACTCGTATAAGCGATTAGTACCTGGGTATGAAGCTCCGGTATATATAGCATGGGGATTCCGGAATAGATCACCATTAATCAGAGTTCCAGACTTCCATGGCAAGAGAACTGCTGCTAGGTGCGAGATTCGTTGCCCAGATCCCGCGGGTAATCCTTATCTACAGTTCGCTGTTCTATTAAGTACCGGTTTATATGGAATTTTATCTGATGACATTGAACTCTACGAACCTACTGATAGAAATGTGTATCATCTGACATCGAAAGAAATGGAGAAGGAAGGAATCAATTCTCTCCCTGGAAGTTTAATGGAAGCGCTGAAAGAATTTAGAAATTCTGAATACATGAAAGAAATCTTCGGGGAACAACCGTTCAAAAACTTTTATTATGCGAAATTAGAAGAAAACGACGCTTATAAACTTGTAGTGTCTGAATGGGAGCGAAATAGATATATAACTCGTTTATAATTTTTTTCTCTATTTTTTTTTTAAAAAATAATTTTCAGGGAATTTGGACAAGATTTAGAACTCGAAATATAAAAGAAGACAATTAGTGCAGATAATTTAAATAAGTAAAAGCGCTTCTGGGATTTGAAGAAGATTTCCAGTTTTAAATTTTTAAAGGGAAAAAAAAAGGATTTTATTTTTTTATGCTTTCTTAAATTTCCAAAATCCATATCCTATAATGAGAAAAGCAACGAGACCGGCAAAAGTTCCAAGTTTTTGAAAAAGCACCATAAGGTTTCTATCAATCAATAACCCAATCAAGCTTAGAAGAATGGACATGAAATAAAATATCGTATAAATTCCGAAGATTAGAGCATATGTATTTGAAAATTCCTTATTTTTATAAAATGCGATTGAAAAGAATACGCCGTTTAAGAAAATGGAGATGTATCCAATGAAGACGAAAATCATGTGGTAGATATAGAGAATATCAGCGGGAGTAAATGCAATTCCTATTAAAGAAATTGAGGACAGAATGCCAAAAATTGCACCAATTTTACTTGAAATCTTTTCTAACTTTCCTTCGGTAAGTGAATCCGAAACCAAAAGATAAAACGGTATGTAAAATACCCCATAAATTATCAAGGACAAAGATAAAAATACCATCGATGTGGTGTTGATTATCCCAGACCATGCAATAGAACGCCCAGAGTCGCTTATCGTATTCCCCCAAAAAGAATATCCTGGAAAAGCGGGATTATCGCGTGTTCCACCTGCATAGAACGCCATCGCAAGAAAAACTAATACTAGAAATATCACAGAACTCAGAAATAATGAAAAAACTGCGCGATTTTTCCAATTTTTAATGTTCATAATAGACATAATTATTTGTTTTTAATTAGAATATCCTTTTTATTGGTAGAAAAAGATTTTAATATTATTAAACCAGCTAGGCCCTTTTTTCCGCGCTTTAATATAAGGATCTTTACCCGGAGAAAATTCCACTAACGGTTCAGAAACTAATTTTTTCTTATTCAGCGTCATTCCATTTCGATGATTATAATTAATAAAAAGTTATTTTGTAATTCTCAACTATAAATTAGAAAAATAACGATTCGTTAATAGAATTTTTATAATAACCTATAAGTAAAAACTAACAGAAAAGGTATTTACTTAAAAAAAAGATCAAATATTATTATTATTGTTCTTAATGCCCCTAATAAACTCTAGTTTTTCAGATATTGCGAAAATTTGGTCAGACTCAAGGGCTTCAATATCAGCTTTTTCAAATTCTAATCTGCAATCTGGGCATTCAATGGTATCGCCTATATCAATTATTCTAGTACCTTTGCATCGAGGGCAGAGGTTAAACTTACTTTCCATTTTGAAAGGATTTTTTGATGTCTTCTTATATAAAAAAAGAGATGCATTTCAGTTATATAAAGGTATCTTAAACTTTAAATTTTAAACTATAAACTCTCCAATCGGGGATTAATGCATTTTAAGATCAATATATATAGAATATAGAGATAGTATATATTTAGTATCATAAAAATTATATTATATATATATAAAATATTAAATAAGGTGAAAAAGTTATGTCTTTCAACATTGAGGCAAGAAAAGTACAAAAAACGGGTGGTTCTTCTTTTATTATTAGCTTACCAAAGGAATGGATTAATAGGCACGAAATTAAAGCTAAAGATACAATTGGTATTATTTCACAACCCGATGGGAATTTGTTAATTATTCCATACATGAGTTCAGAGAAAAATATTAAAGAAAAAATCTTTGATGTTGAGGAAATTAAGGATCCAGATTTTTTATTCAGACTCTTAATAGGTGCTTATATCATGGGTTACAATGTTATAAAAGTGATATCTAGTAGAAAGTTTAACTCCGATATTAAACACACAGTAAGAGAGTTTAGTAAAATTACTATAGGTATAGAAATCGAAGAAGAATCAGAAAATAGTATTAAAATGAAAGATTTAGTAGACCCTACAGAAATGCCCTTTGAAAAAACCATAAAAAGAATGTATATTTTAGCTAACGGTATGCACGAAGACGCACTTAAAGCCTTGGAAACAGGGGATAAAACATTAGCAAAAAAAGTAATTGAAATTGATGATGATATTGATAGATTGAATTGGTTAGTTGAGCGCCAGGCTCATATCGTATTACGAGATATAATTTTGTGTCAAAAATTAGATATCACCTTAGAGGATGCTAGTAATTACAAATTTATTAGCAGATTTTTAGAACGAATAGGAGATCATGCCGTGAAAATCGCTAGAAATGTAATTCTAATAGACTATCAAGAAATCGATAAGGAATTATACAATAACATCATGAAAGCAAGCGAAATCTCTCTTGAATTACTTAATATGAGTTTAGATGCTTGGCTCCAAAAAGATTTAAAGTTAGCAAATGAAAATATTGAATCGATAAAAAAGTTAATAAAAGCGTGTAACGCCATTAAAATTAGCCCTAACTCAGAATACCTTGTAGAAATAGGTTTTATTATTGAGAGTATAAGGAGAACTGGCGAATATTCGTCAGATATTTCAGAAATAATTATCAATAATTTGATTTGAAATTGTTCATGATTTGATATCAAAGTTTTTTTTTGTGCTAATTAGGGTGGTTGTTGCATCGATCCACTCTTTCAAATCGTTGTCCATCCGACAAAAAGATACGATCTCATCCAAATCATCTAGATTATTAAATACGCATTCTATAATTAAATCCCATCCACCGTAAGTAGGTGATGAGTAAGTAATTTTCCAATCGTGACCTTCAATAGGTTGAAAGTATTTTAATTTCTCTACGATCTTCCACTGAGTTCCGATAATCTTCAAGCGAACCAAAATGTATCCTCGATAGTAAATGCGTTTAACACCCGATATAATTTGTTATTCATCACATTTAAACAGTTATCTAAAGCAAACTTTAATTACTATTTATTGTTTTTCATGATTTTTATTAATAGTGAAATTATATATTTATCTGTAATTTTTGAAGAAAACCTTTTATAATAGTTTGAAAAAATATTATCATATTAATTGTTTTTTTGAAAATCTAAAATAAAAAGTGAAAAATATTGAGCGAAATTAGTACTTTATCAAAAAAAATATTACTCATTATAGTAATACTCGCAGCGGTCAATTTCGTAGTTGGAGGAATCTTGTTACTATTAGGACTTAACATATATTTCAACCTAGTATTTTATGGTAATACAGTCACTTTCACAATTTTTCGGGCAATATCCTATATAGGAGAAGATATTGTACAGATCCTATTACTTGCGGCTTTAATATTCGTATACGATATAAAATTTGGAAGAAATGTAGGGTTCTCTCTTTTAGGTTCTTATTACATTAACGGAATTTTAAAGGACATCTTTCAAGATCCCCGTCCTGTGACTAACACATATGAAACAGGCTTTGGTTTTCCTTCTGGGCATTCACAAAATGCCGTAGCAGTTTGGGGACTAATGTCTTATGAGTCGTACAAAAAAGATAATAAAATTCTGCAATGGTTATTTATAATATTCATCTATTTAATCGGAATATCGAGAATCGTAGTCGGAGTACACGATTTAGAAGATGTATGGGGGGGATTCTTTTATGGCACTCTTTTCTTGGTTTTGTTCATCTACTTTGAGCCACTAATCTCTGAAAAAGCCAAATCTCTGAATTTTCTAACCAAGATAATTCTAGCAATAATAATTCCTATTGTCATGTTAACTATAGCTCTTATTATATTTCCTGCTACTACGCTTGACTACGGTTTGTGTTGTGGCGGGCTAATGGGGATAGCGCTTGGTTATTTAATCGAAAACGAAAAAATTCATTACGACCCAAAAGCACTCAATAACAAACAGAAACTTGTTAATCTTGTAATAGGGATAGTTTTAACTCTGGTTTTTTATTTTACATTAAGCGTTTATTCTTCTGATTTTTTTGTTTGGAGATTTACTAAATATTTCGTATTAGCGTTTTTAGTTATTACATTAGTCCCTTGGATCTTCACAAAAATTAAACGAGATTAAAATAAATTTAAAAATCTAAAATCTTTTTTTTATTTCTCTTACCAATACATTTTTTTTAGCGGTTGATGATACTTGTTAAGCGATTTTATTTCATTTTTTTTTAATGCCTCCGATAATATTTTAAACGAAAAGATAATACTATTATTTTGAATATAAAAGGAAATAAACAGTTCAACATGGAAAAATCGCTATTAAAAGAAATATGGAGGAACGAGCTTGCTCAATGGAACAAAAGTGGTTGGAAGGGCGATCTCAGCTATGGGCTTAGTTCTACATTAATGTTCATTGTGTTTTTTATTTTCTATTTTTTTAATGAATCTTTAATGCGTGAAGGCGGTCCAATCATAGCAATTGTGCTGCTTCTCGGTTGGTGCATTATGGGTATAATCACATTCTTATCCGTCGTTAGATATTTTTTAAGTTACATCATAATTTACGAGAACGGTATAATGCTTCGTAAACCAACGATTTTATTATCTCTAAAAACCAGATTTATCCCTTTTGAAGATATTGCCGATATAGATTACGTAAAAATAAAAGAAGATCACCGTCGATTGCTATCATCTTGGGTTCTTTTTTATTCTTCTAAAGAACCTAGAAGGCGGAAGACTATTCAACTTCGGATTTATTTTGGAGATAGGAGACCATACGTTATAAATTCTCGCTGGGTCTCTAATTATAGGGAGTGCATTAAACTCGTTTTAAACTACAAAAATCTTTCAATTTCGAGACAGGAAATTTATGCATAAATTATTGCCATTAAATTGGAGATTTTAGAACGACTAGTAATTTTAAAAAGAAAGAAGAGATCATAACCAAGATATGCAAAATCACCAGTATACTTCTTTTAGCGTTTGATGATACTCGTTAAGCGACTTTATTTCAATTTTCTTTTCACGCATATTTCTTATAGCGTCGATAATAGCTTTTGCTAATTGTAGATTAATTATCACAGGAATATTATAATCTACTGCCATGCGTCTAATTTGATATTCGTCTTCCATTATGGTTTTAAATTTCTCTTCTACTGTAGTTGGCAATGGGATGTTTATTACCATGTCTATACGCCCATCCTGCAAACATTGCATAATATTAGGCTCCAAACCATATTCGTGAACTTTATAAAGTTTCACAGCGTTTATGTTATTCCTTGTTAAAGCATTTTTTGTATCTTCTGTAGCAAATATAGTGAATCCTAGTTTACTAATCTCTTTCGCCAAGGGAATTACTTCATTTTTCAACTTTTCTCCACCTACCGAAATTAATATATTTCCTCCCTCTATTGGAACATTCATATCAGCAGCTTCTAATGATTTCATCAATGCATCTGGAAAGTCTTCTCCGATACATGCTACTTCTCCTGTAGAGCTCATTTCTACGCCCAGAACGGGATCAGCTTTGTCAAGTCTCATAAAAGAAAACATAGGGGCTTTAATTGAAACATAGTCTCCTAAAGGAAGATTCATTAACCTTTTTGGAATTTTACCGCCCATAATAACTTCAGCTGCAAGTCTCATTAAATTAATTCCCCGAGATTTGGAAACATAAGGCATACTTCGACTTGAGCGCAGATTACATTCAATAACATAAACCTCGTTATTTTTAACAAGATATTGAACATTAAAAGGACCGTGAATTTTTAATGCCAAGGCGATTTTTTTGGTATAATCTTCAATTTTTGATATAACTTCTTTGGATACCGTCTGTGGTGGTATAACCATAGTTGCATCTCCACTATGAATCCCAGCATTCTCAATATGTTCTACAATTGCACCGATAAGCACATTTTCACCATCGCATACGCCATCACACTCAATTTCTCGGGCATTAATAAAAAATTTAGTTATGACAACGGGATATTCGCTTGATATAGATGCCGCGAGGTCTAAGGTATCTTGAAGCGTCTTTTCGTCATAGGAGACCCTCATAGCGGCGCCACTTAATACATATGAAGGCCTAACTAGTATAGGGTAACCAACTTTCTGAGCAAATTCAATGGCTTCTTCTTTAGTAGTCAAAGCATTCCATTCGGGTTGCTTAATATGTAATTGATCTAATAAAGTGCTGAACTTGCTCCTATCTTCCGCCATATCTATACGCGTTCCGTGAGTACCGAGAATTTTTATGCTTGTCTTTCTAAAAAAATCGGAATACTTAGAAAATTTAGCGGCCAAGTTATTAGCTATTTGCCCTCCTGCAGAAACTACTAAACCATCAGCTTTTTCAAGCTCGCAAATGTCCAGCACTCTTTCTCCAGATAATTCTTCAAAATAAAGCTTATCGGATATATCGTAATCAGTCGATACTGTTTCTGGATTATAATTTATCATTATTGCCTGATCTATTCCTAGCTTTTTTAATCCCCATAAACAATTGACCGACCCCCAATCAAATTCCACAGAAGCACCAATACGATAAGTCCCTGAACCTAACACTATAACTTTTGTAAGGTTAGATTTATATTCGCTTTCAAAATCAATGTCGTGTTCAGAAGCACTGTAAGTAAGGTAAAGATAATTAGTCACGGCAGGCCATTCAGCTGCTAATGTGTCAATTCTTTTAACATAAGGCTGAATATTTAATCTTCTTCTCATTTGTCGAATGAAAATTGAATCGACACCCATTATTTTAGCAATCTGTCCATCTGAAAAACCATATCTTTTAGCTCTTTCTAACCAATATTTTTTCGTATTATCATCTGATTCAAGTAATTCAATGTCTTGGATTTGACGGTTAAGATCTACAATATTTTTTAATTTATACAAAAACCACTTATCTACTCTTGATAATCGATATATCTCATCTATTGATATGCCTCTCTTGATCGCTTCAGCAATTCTAAAAAGCCTTAAGTCAGTGGGGTTTCTTAACGCATATTTTAATTCGTTTATATCTTCAATTTCTTCTAAATCATTCGCTACTAATCCTTTCATACCGATATCTAACATTCTTACTGCTTTTTGGAGAACTTCTTCAAAAGTTCTCCCTATGGCCATCACTTCTCCAACGGATTTCATCTGACTTCCAATACGGCGATCCACCTTCTGAAATTTAGTTAAATCCCATCGGGGAATTTTAAGAACTAAGTAGTCCAAGGCTGGTTCAAAACAAGCTGTAGTTATACCAGTAATCTTATTTTTTAACTCAGGTAAATTATATCCTATGGCCAGTTTAGCGGCAATGTATGCTAAGGGGTATCCTGTTGCCTTTGAAGCTAATGCGGACGATCTTGAAAGACGGGCATTAACTTCAATTACACGAAATTCTTTTGAAAAGGGATTTAACGCATATTGAATGTTGCATTCACCAATGATCCCAAGACTTCTGATAACCCGGATTGACGCAGAGCGTAACATATGATATTCTTCATTAGTTAAAGTTTGACTCGGTGCAACTACAATACTCTCTCCTGTATGAATTCCCACAGGATCAAAATTTTCCATGTTACAGTTTATAAAGCAATTATCCGCAGAATCTCGTACCACTTCGTATTCAACTTCTTTCCAACCCCAAACGGATTCCTCGATTAAGATTTGGTTAATCCTTGATTGGGCTAACCCTTTTTTTGCCATTCTTTCGAAATCTTTCATATCATCAATGATACCTGAACCTCTACCTCCTAAAGTATAAGCTACTCGGAGCATTAAAGGAAAACCAAATTCTTGAGCTACTTTAATCGCCTCTTTATATGATGTTACCGCTTTACTTTGGCACACTTTTGCATCTGCTTTATTCATAGCTTTTACGAATAAATCTCGATCTTCTGTAACCTCGATCGCTTCTATCGGCGTACCAAGAACGCGTATATTATATTTTTCTAATATTCCTTGCTCTTTTAGCTCGACTCCAACATTCAAAGCTGTTTGCCCACCAAACGCTAATATAATCCCATCAGGTTTTTCTTTCTTTATAACTTCTTCGACATATTTTACATTTATTGGGAGCAAGTAGACTTGATCAGATAACTCAGGGTCAGTTTGGATTGTTGCAATATTTGGGTTGATAAGTATTGTTTTAATACCCTCTTCTTTCAGGGCCTTAAGAACTTGACTTCCAGAATAATCAAATTCTCCAGCTTGTCCAATCCGAATTCCCCCAGACCCTAGAACTAGCGCTATTTTAATCGATTTATCTAACGGCATGAAATCATAGCCCCATTAAGTTAATAAAGTTATCAAAAAGATAAAGCGAGTCTAAAGGCCCAGGCGAGGCTTCAGGGTGAAATTGAACAGCAAAAATAGGTTTACTTTCATGAATTATTCCTTCATTAGATTTATCGTCGATATTATAAAGAAATTCTGAAAACCCTCCTTGATTGAATTCTTTTACACAATAACCGTGATTTTGTGAGGTGATATAACATTTGTTTGTTTTACCGTTTATAACGGTCTTATTCCCTCCTCTATGACCGTATTTTAATTTGTAAGATGAACCCCCCGCACCCAGACCAATTATTTGGTTTCCTAAACAGATACCCATTGTAGGGATGCTATTATTGATTAATTCTTGAGCGACTTCAATAGCATTTTTATATTTTGCAGGATCTCCGGGACCATTGGAAATAAATACTCCATTTGGTTTGTAAGACAAAATCATTTCAAATGTATAATTATACGGTACTAATATTACTTCGATTTTTCTCTGTAAGAAATTTCTTAAGATATTATTCTTTACTCCTAAATCTAATACCACTACTTTACCTTTAGGATTTAAGGGAGTAAATATTTTAACTTCTTTAGTGGATACCTCGCTTACTAAGTGTCTAAGGTTTGGGTCTTCCACTTTTTTGACTTCTTCTTTCAAAATATCTAAGTTAGGAGATTCTCCTGGGTTGAAAACTGCTAGCATTCCTAATTGCACTCCTTCTTCCCTTAATAGTTTTGTAATTGCTCTGGTGTCTATCCATTCGATTCCAGGAATGTTTTCTTCCAATAGAAATTCGTTTAGGGTTTTCACGCTTTCGTAATGGCTAGGATTTTTGCAGCATTCGTTAACGACAAATCCACTTACTTTTATCGAATCTGATTCAAAATATTTATGAATCCCGTGTGAATCTTTTTCCCAAGCAGGAACGCCGTAATTTCCAACCAGGGGATGAGTCATAACTACTATTTGTCCCTTATATGAAGGATCAGTTAGAGTTTCATTATATCCAGCACCCGTAATTGTCGTGAATACAATTTCCCCATATACTTTTTTAGTCGCTCCAAATCCAATCCCTTCGAAATAACGACCATCTTTAAACATTAAAATTGCTGGTCTTTCTTTCTTGTATAGCATCGACAAAAATGTATTTATCTTCTTTTATATTCTTAACATATAGATAACAAGTTACATTTTTTAAGCTTATTTATTAACTGGATAAATTATTGTTTGCATTAGCTTAATCTCTCATTAAAAATAGGTATAAATTATTTGGTTTCATTTTATATTGAATTAAAAATTTATATAGATAATATTAAGGAACAATGGTTAAAAAGCACTTAACGAAAAAAAGTTCGTTCTCTCGTATTTTTTAATTCTAAATGAAATTTTACTTTCTCTTAATAAATAATATACTATATAGTTAAAGCGAAATTATGGTAATGATTAAAGAACTCACAGATGAACTTATTGCTTATTGTGATAAAATAGGTATAGATATTGTAGGATTTTGTGATCCGACTAATTTCAATAAATTTGATAAGGATCATACTCCTGAATCATATCTGAAAAATTCTAAAACTGTAATCGTAATTGGATTTCACTTATACGATCTTAGTCTAGATGCTTGGAGTAAAGACGAAAAGAAAGGAAAAAGTTATCATTTTGCTGATTCAATTTTACTGGATCAATGCCATCAAATCAAGAGTTTTTTAGCTAAAAAAGGTTTCAAATCAGAAGTTATTCCTTATAAACCAGGATTATACTTAAAAGATGCTGCTGCGCTAGCTGGAATTGGTCCGATTGGAAAAAACAATCTCCTTATTACAAAAACCTTTGGATCTCAAATAAGATTAAGGGCATTGGTAACTGTAGCAGAATTATCCTACGGTACACCTATTCATGAGAGCGCTTATTGTGGAAATTGTGACATTTGCCTTGATTCTTGTCCTGCTGGCGCTCTAGAAGAAGGAAAGTATAATAAAGAGTTATGCCTTAATTATTGCCTGAAGAATTTAAAAAATTTGTCAGAAAATACTGTGATTTGGTGTAATAAATGCATTGAATCTTGTCCAGTAGGAAAAAGTTAACAAATATTAGAATCATTTTTAATAACTAATTGAGATATATGTAATTATAACAAAAAGATAGGAAAACTAATAAAAATGACATTAAAAACCCCCGAAGA
>Ga0315553_10000197_pt1 | contig 54426 bp, 51 predicted proteins | sample SalMarSW160140MG_FD_203099 | JGI IMG/M metagenome (GOLD analysis project Ga0315553, IMG submission 203099) | Salt marsh sediment microbial communities from the Plum Island Ecosystem LTER, Massachusetts, United States - Salt Marsh Sediment SW1601-40 ...
CCGCGCTTCCGCATGCCGCGGAGCGCGACCTGCAGCGGTGACGCGTCCTCCCGCCAGGAGCGGCTGGAGAGCTCGCCTTCCGAAGGCGCGTGGAAGCCGTACTCGACCAGGTAGGCTTCGAGCGGGCACCGGCCTCGCGCCACGTCCCACAGCAGGCGCAGCTCCGCGGTCTCCTCCAGGCCGCTGTACCCGGACACCAGCGCAACCTCCAGGCCGGGACGCCGCGCGTCTTCGGCGAGCCGACGCACCTGCTCGTAGCAGAGCTGCGCGATGTTCGAGGCCGCCGCGTGGGGCCTCATCACGCGCAGGAACGCGTCGTGGGACGCGCGCAGGTCGCGCACGAGCGAGGGATCGTCGATCGAAGCCCCGGGGTCGGTCGACCGCTTCCACCACGGATCCAGCTCGGCGCGCAGGCGCTCCAGGCGGGCGGGCAGGCGCCATACGGCCCAGGGCAGCTTGAGCGCGATAGCCGGATGGCGCGCGCGGGCCGGCGCGCAGAGCGGGCCCGACCGTCGTCGGCCGAGCAGCTGGTGCTCCAGGGCATCGCCGGAGGAGCCCGGGATGCGGTCGGCCATGCGCCGCATCAGATCGAGATTCGCGGCGGGTCTCCCGTAGAAGATCGCCCCGAGCCGGTCGTCGGTCCGGGAGGCGATCCGCACCTCCGACCGCGGCGCGAGGCCGAGATCGTTCCAGGCTCCCAGGATGCCCAGCTCCTGGACGGGGAACCAGAAGCTCCAGGTGAGGGGCGTCGGCACACCGGGGATCGCCTCGGAGACGTTGACACGGGTCCAGGCACCGCGCGGGCCGGCTTCCTCGTGCAGCAGGTCCCAGCTCGCGGCTGCGCGCTCCCGGGGATCAGCTCCGGCGGGCATACACCACGAAGGCGTTGCCCGAGGGATCCCGGAGCACCGCGCGACGCTCGTGCGGGCCCTCTTCGATGGGCCGCAGCACCGAGGCCCCCGCAGCCGAGAGCGTCGCCACCGCCCCTTCCAGATCGTCCACCTGGTACGACACGGCGGGCGTATCGCACAGGCGCTCCGCCCCGGCCGCCAAGGCGACCGTCACGCCTCCGCCGTCGAAGGCGCAGAAGCGATCGCCGTCGCGAAAACGCACCGGCAGACCGAGCGCCTCTCCGTAGAATGACGCGGCCGCGTCGAGTGACGCGACGGGATAGATCACCATGCCCACCTTCTTCACGATCCCCACCCAGCTCCTCCTCTGGACGGGCGTCCTAGCCGGGACGCGCCGTCGACGCTTCCGATGCTCGCGCGAGGATTTCGACGGTTCCGGCGCCGCCGTCGACCCGGACCCGGTCGCCGGTCCGCAGTCGCTTCGTCGCGTCGCGCGCGCTCACGACGCAAGGTGTGCCGAGCTCGCGCGCGACGATCGCCGCGTGACTCAGCCGGCCCCCGACCTCCACCACGAACGCGGCGGCGACCACCAGCAGCGACGCCCAGCCGGGGTCGGAGTGGCGACAGACGAGAATCTCGCCGGGCTGGAGCTCGCTGGCGGCGACGAGATCGGCCGCGACCCGCACCGGCCCCTCGGCGATGCCCGGCCCCGCCCCCACGGCCTCGATCGAGATCCCCGTCGAGACGGGGCGCTGCATCGGTGTCGGCACGCCCACCCAGTGCTCGGGCATCTCGAGGGCGAGGTAGTGGGCCCGCCGCTCGCGGCGATGGGCGGCCGCCTCGCGCGCCGCCTTCGGCGGATCCCGCAGCTCGCTCACCGTGAGGAAGAACACGTCCTCCGGATCTTCGAGCACACCGCGGCGGACGAACAGCTCGCCGTGGGACCGCGCGGCTGCGCGCGCGACGTCGATCACGCGCAGGAAGCTCGCCTTTCCGACCTGGCGCTGGGCCAGGAAGCGCCGGGCCGCGGCCAGGACCGCACGGGCCCATGCTCGCCGCGACGAGGAGAGGCCGGCCAGCAGCTCGGCCTCGGCGCGGGCCCGCGCCTGGGCCTGACGGTCGAGCACGGCGAGTGGCGCCGCGTCTTCTCCGAGACCGGAGTAGGTGGCGAGCACGTTCTGCAGCGGACGGGGATCCTCCCGCCAGGAATGGCTGGAGAGCTCGCCCTCGTCGGGGGCGTGATAGCCGTGCGCCGAGAGGAAGTCCTCGAGCCGCACGCGCCCCCGGGAGACCTCCCAGAGCGCCGCGAGCTCCTCCACCTCGATCACCCCCCCCTCGCGCGTGGCCAGCACCATCTCGCTCCCGGGACACCCGGCGTTCCTCGCCAGGGCCGCGACCGCGTCGAAATGCGGCGGGCAGAGCATTCCGATCTGGCCCTGGAGCGTCTGGGCCTCGCGGAAGCGAACGCGCGCCTCCTCGAACCAGCGCAGCGCCTCCTCGGGCCGAGGCCCTGCCGCCAACGCTGAATGCCACCAGGCATCCGAGTCGGCCAGCGCCCGCCGTGCGCGGCGCGGTACGCGCAGCAACGCCCAAGGAATGCGGAGCGCGATCGCCGGGTAGCGCCGGCGCGTGGGCTGGCTGACGACCTCCGTGCGCCCCGCGCCGAGAAAGCTTCGCTCCAGCGCTTCTCCCGACGACCCGGGAACCCGATCCGCGATCGCCCGGAGGAAGTCGACATTGGCTGCGGGCCGCCCGTAGACGATCGCGCAGGCGCGCCGATCGGGGGTCGGCTCGATCCGGACCTCTCGCCGGCTCAACACCCCGAGCCCGGCCGCCGCGCTGCGGAGACCGAGCTCGAGACCCTCGAACCAGAAGGTCCATCCGAGAGGCGTCGGGACTCCGGGGATGGCCTCGGCGATGTTCGCAGTGTGCCAAGCCGTGTCCGGGCCCACGGGCTCGTGGAGCGGGTCTCCAAGGCCCCCCGGCTCCATGCCGTCGACCGAGTCTCGCGCGTGAAGGTGTGAATGCATTTACACTTTCAAGGCCGCGTTCGGCAGCGTATTGTAAATCTTTTTCACAGGTCGGTGGGCGCGAAACCGCTTGTGGGGCGGTCTCGGTGCCGGCGCGGCAGAACGAGGTGGCCAGTCCGGATGGATCGAACGTCGCTCCTCCAGGCGCTCCGGCTGAAGGGCGTCGCCCCCGGGTCGGCGCTGGTGGAAGCGCTCGGCGCGAAGGCGAGCGAGATCGAGAGCAGGCTCTCGGCGCTCGAGGTCGAGGGCCTCGTTCAAGCGCTGCCGCGCGGGGTACGCCTCACCGAGCCGGGACATTCGGCACTCGCCTGCGCGCTGGCGACGGAGCGCGCCGGCCTCGAGCGCACCGCCTTCGAGCAGATCTACCAGCGCTTCGACGCGATCAACGGCGAGTTCAAGCGGATCGTCACGGACTGGCAACTGCGCGACGTCGAGGGAGACCAGAAGCTCAACGACCACAGCGATCCCGACTACGACCGCGCCGTGATCGAGCGCTTCGAGGCGCTCCACGATCGCCTCGCGCCGCTCGCGGACGCGGCCGGGCGCCATCTGCCACGCCTCGCGGTCTATGCCTTCCGCTTCGCGCGGGCCCGTGACCGCGTAGCCGACGGCGATCCTCGCTACCTCGCCGCCCCGATGATCGACAGCTATCACACCGTCTGGTTCGAGTTCCACGAGGAACTGCTCCAGGCCAGCGGGCGCAGCCGGGCCGAGGAGGCAGCGGCGGGCCGCGCCGACTGAGGATCCTGGAGCGTCGCCGTCCCTTGCTCGCCCCCCACGTCTTCCCCTTCGACCATCCCCACGCCCTCCCCGCCCCCGCGCTGCGAGCGCTGCTCGGCGGCAAGGGCGCCGGCTTGGCCGAGATGACGCGTGGGCTCGGGTTGCGCGTGCCTCCCGGCTTCACGATCGCGACCACCGGATTCCACCGCTACCGACGGCACGGACTCGACGCCCTCCGCCCCGAGCTGACGGCGGCGCTCGCACGCCTCGAGAGCTCGCTGGGTCTCGCTCTCGGGGATCCGAGCCGGCCGCTCGTCGTCAGTGTGCGCTCCGGAGCGGCTGCGTCGATGCCGGGCATGCTGGACACCCTCCTGAACCTGGGCTTGAACGACGAGACCTGCGAGGGGCTCGCGCGCGCCACCTCGCCGGAGTTCGCGAGCGCTTGTTATGCGCGGCTGATCCGGATGTTCGGCGAGATCGTCATGGGCGTGCCCCGGAGCATCTTCGGCGGCGACGAGCGCGCTTCGGCGGCGGAACGGGTGCGTCGCTTTCGCGCTGCCTACCAGACCGCCACCGGCGAGGCGTTCCCGCAGGACCCGCGACAGCAGCTCGAGCGTGCGGTGGAGGCGGTGTTTCGCTCCTGGGACGGGCCCCGGGCCGTTGCCTACCGCGCGCGCGAGGGGATCGACGCCGATCTCGGCACCGCGGTGAACGTACAGGCGATGGTGTTCGGCAACCGCGAGGGGATCTCGGGCACGGGGGTGGGCTTCACCCGCGACCCCGCGACCGGCGAGCGCATTGCCTACGGGGACTATCTCCCGGGGGCGCAGGGTGAAGACGTCGTGTCGGGCACGCACGCCACGCTCCCCCTCAGCGCCCTGCGCGAAATCGACCCCGGAATCCACGCGGAGCTGCTCGCGACCTTCGACCGCCTGGAGCGTCACTACCGCGACGCCTGCGACGTCGAGTTCACCGTCGAGTGCGGCGTGCTCTGGATTCTCCAGGCGCGCCCGGCGAAGCGCTCCGCGGCCGCCGCGGTGCGCATCGCCGTCGACATGGCCGACGATCGCGACTTCCCGCTCACCCGGGAGGAGGCCCTGCTCCGCGTCGACCCGGAGCAGCTGCGACAGGCTCTCTCCAGTTCGCGCGTCTCCGGATCCGGGGCCGCGATCGCGAGGGGTCTTCCGGCGTCGCCGGGGGTCGCGACGGGACGCGCGTTCTTCTCGGCCGACGACGCGATCGCCGCTGCCGATCGGGGGGAGCCGGTGATCCTCGTGCGGAGGGAGACGTCCCCCGACGACGTGCACGGGATGGCCGTCGCCGAGGGGATCGCGACGGCGACGGGGGGTCTGGCGAGCCACGCGGCCGTGGTGGCGCGCGGCTGGGGAAAGCCGGCGGTGGTCGGGATCTCCTCGCTCTCGGTGGAGCGCGACGGGGCCTTCCTGGCCGGAGTCGCAATCGAGCCGGGCCGCGTGCTGACGATCGACGGCGGGAGCGGAGAACTCTTCCTGGATGGGAACGAGCGGGCGGAGGACGGCCCGCGCCCCGAGGTGGCGACGCTTCTCGCCTGGGCCGCGCAGGTGCTCGGGCCCGAGTCCCGGCAGCTCGAACCCGTGGTGCAGCTCGAGCGGGCGCGCGCGACGCTCGGAGCGACCGCCCGCGAACACTGACGTACCGGTCCGCGGAGACGGGCCGAAGGAGGACGAAGTGCACGAGATCCGCAACGAGATCGACATCGACGCACCGGCCCGCATCGTCTGGGAGATCCTGACGGACCTGCCGGCCTACCCCGAGTGGAATCCCTTCGTCCGCGAGTTGGTTGGCCCCCTCGCGCTGGGAGAGCGGCTGCGCGCCCGCTTCGCACCGCCGGGCCAGCGCGAGATCCGGGCCCGAGTTCGCGTGACCGAGCTCGCGACCGAGCAGCGTCTCGAATGGTCCGGACACGCGCTGCTCCCGGGACTCTGCGACGGAAGCCACCGCTTCACGCTGCACCCCCGCCCGGACGGAGGCGTCCACCTGGAAGACGTCGAGCGCTTCACGGGCCTCCTCGTCCCGGTGGCGCGCAGCTTCCTCGACAAGGCGAAGCCGGGCTTCGTGGCAGCGGATCGCGCGCTGAAGGAACGGGCGGAGAAGCGCGCGGCGGGGAGCCGCACCGGCTGACGGCATCGAGCGCAACGGGCGCTCTGCTTCGGTACCTCCCGCTAGAGCTCGGCGGCTTCGGGCAGTACGTCCGTGGCGAGCGTCTCCACCAGCTCCCGCTCGTGGCCGGGCGTGAGCATGAAGATCGCGTGCTGAAAGCCGGCCGCCGAGAGCTCGCTACAGAGGTGGATCACGTCGGCCGACGTCTCGCCTCCCGTGGCGAGCGAGGTCCCGAGCAGCACCGTTCGCTCGATCGAGTCGAACGAGCGTCCGACCTCGTCGCAGCGCGCGCGAAGGATGTCGAGCTTTCGCCGCATGGGAGCGACGCCCTTCGCGCGGTCGACGATGTAGAAGTTGCAGGCGTCGGCGTAGCGGGCCACGAGGCGCAGCGTCTTCTGCTCGCCCATGCCGCCGACGAGGATCGGCGGATGCGGCTTCGATACGGGCGCGGGCGAGCACAGGGTCTCGGCGAGCCGATAGTGCCGGCCCTGGAAGGGGCCATTCTCGTCCGACCACATCTGTCGGGCGATCTGCAGCGTCTCTTCGAGCCGCTCGAAGCGCTCCGCCACCGGGGGACAATCGAAGCCGAGCCCCTCGTGCTCCCGTCGCAGCCATCCCGTCCCCACGCCGAGGTAGGCGCGCCCCTGCGACAGCACGTCGACCGAGGTGACGACCTTCACGAGCAGACCGGGGTTTCGGTAGGTATTGCCCGAGACCAGCACGCCGAGCCGGACGCGCCGCGTGACGGCGGCGAGATAGCCGAGGGTGCTGTAGGCCTCGAGCATGGGATCCTCTGCGGGTCCGACCGCGGGAATCTGGAAGAAGTGGTCCTCGACCCACAGGCTCGCAAAGCCGGACTCATCGACCGCGCGGGCGATGTCCGCCACCTGCGACGCGATGTCCGGCGATCCGGACGGCCACTGGAACGCGACGTACTGGACGCCGATGTGCACGATCTGCTGCCCTCCCCTCGTCTTCCTGGTTCGCGCGTCGCTATCCCGCGCACGGTGCGCCCGACCGCTCCGCATGCCAGCGGTTGACCAGGAGATGCTTCTGCACCTTCCCGGACAAGGTCATCGGGAGGCTCTCCACCACCTGCCAGTGCACGGGGATCTTCGGACGAGCCAGCCGTTGCGTCTCGAGGTGCGCGACGATCTCCGCCTCACCGGGCCACGGCGCCCCGCGCCGCAGAACCAGGAATGCGGCCACGGCCTCGCCCAGACGCGGATCGGGAACCCCGACCACCGCCACCGACTCGACCACAGGATGGCTGGCAATGGCGTGCTCGATGTCCTGGGACGAGAACTTCTCGCCGCCCCGATTGATGATGTCCTTCTTCCGCCCCGTCATCGTGACCCAGCCCTCACCGTCGACGAAGCCGACGTCGCCGGTGTAGAACCAGTCGTCGCGATCGAGCTGGGCGGCGTTCGCCTCGGCGTCGCTGTAGCCCAGCATCTGCTGCGCGCAGCGAACGCGCAGCTCGCCCTGCTCTCCGAGCGGCAGCGGGCGCCGCAGGGCGTCGACCGCTTCGATCTCGCACCCCTCGGTGGGGAAGCCGTCGCGGCGCGCGCGGCGCTCGAGAGAGTCTTCCGGCGTGGCGAGCGTGGCGGTGGGCGCCTCCGTCATGCCCCAGCAGCGCCACGCCTGGACGCCCACCGCCGACGCGCGCTCGATGATCGCCGGCGGCACGGCCGCTCCCCCGCACATGAAGCGGGGAAGCCGGTGGACCGGAGCAGCGCCGGCCTCGTAGCGCTCCACGAAGCCCTGGAGGAAGACCGTGGCGCCACAGCTGAAGGTCGCGCGCTCGCACTCGCAGAGCGCCACCGCGCGATCCGGGTCCCAGGAAGGCATCACCACCGCCCGCGCTCCGGTGGCCGCCGGCAACAGCACGGCGAGCAGGAGCCCCGCGACGTGGGTGATCGGGGAGCCCGCGATGAAGCAGTCCTCGGGCGTAAAATGGTAGGTGTCGCGCCACAGGCGGATCGTCGCGAGGAGAGAGCGCGAGGCGTGCATGGCACCCTTGGGAGCGGACGTGGTTCCCGACGTGTAGAGAACAAGGCAGCAGGCGTCCGGCGGAAGCGGAGGGGGAAGCCCGACCCCCATGACGCCCCCACGCGTCGGCGGCTCCGGAACCGGAAGCCAGCCGTCACCGGCCGAGCCACCGACCGAGAGCTTCAGCGCCGGTCGCACGCCGACGGACTCCATCAGCGCATCCATCTCGACGGCCGGGCGGCGCGCTCCGAGCGCCGCGGAGAACGCCACGGCCCGAGGCCGCACGTCCCGCAGGATGAGCCGCATCTCGTGCTCGCGGTAGATCGGCACCACGGGAACGGATACGGCGCCGATCCGCCAGGCCGCCAGGTGCAGCACGAGCGCCTCCACGCTGTTGGGGAGCTGCCAGAGCAGGCGGTCGCCCGGCGCGATGCCGCGCTCCACCAGCGCGCGGGCCACGGCGCCGGTCCAGTCGTGGAGCGCAGCGAAGGTCCAGCGTTGGCCCTCGCAGATCACCGCCTCGCGATCGGGCCAGCGCTCCGCCGCCCGGGTCAACAGCCAGCCCACCTGCTCGTCGGTGTGGAGTCCGCACCGCCGGTAATGCTGCCGTCGCGCGTCGAGGCCGGTCGCCTCGCCGCTTGCCCGTTCCCGTGCCGCGCCGTCTCCCTCCACCGGCTGACCCTCAGGAGGCGCGCGCATCACCGCGCTCAGGGCCCACCGACTCCAGGGCCGCGCGCAGTCTCGTGCAAACGAGCTCCACGTGACGCCGCGCCAGGTCGTCGGGCAGCCCGGCCATCGACGCCCAGAAGTGCACGCTCTCCACGGGGCCGCGCCGCGCGAGCGCGGCGATCATCGAAGCCGCCTGCTCGGGCGTGAAGGCGCCGAGGAAGGGCGGGCAGCCGTCCGCGCGCGGCTTGCGCATCGCCTCGGCGTCGATCGGAGGCGGAGGGTCGACGCCCAGCCCCTCCACGCCGTAGCGACCGTAGCTGTTCCACTGGTACTCGATGTGGGAACGTGCGCGCGCCCAGGCCTCCTCGGGGTCGTCGGCGATCAAGAGATTGAGCAGTCCCGCCATGCGTCCGGTTCGGGGGTCGTGCCCTCCCTCGCGCAGGCCTTCGAGATACGGTTCGGCCACCTCCGACCATGCGTTCAGCAGGGGGAGACCCATCCGTCCCGCATAACGCGCGGCCTTCGCCGCCCCGGCGCCGAACCAGATCGGGAGCGGATCCTGGATCGCAGGCGGAGTGACGTGCCCGCCCGCGAGCAGCTCCTGCACCTCCTGCACTCGTCGCCGGAGCGTCGCGAAACGGCCGCAGTGATCGGCGCCAAAGGCCTCGAACTCGGGCAGCCGGTAGCCGGCGCCGAGACCCAGATCGAGCCGTCCGCCGCTGACGAGGTCGACCACGGCCGCCTCCTCCGCGATCTGCAGCGCAGAGCGCAGCGGCGCGACCAGGATCGCCGTGCCGATCCGCATTGCCTTCGTGCGGGCGGCGAGGGCCGAGGCGAGGGTCAGCGGCTGGGGGAGATAGCCGTCCTCGAAGAAGTGGTGCTCCGAAGTCCACACGGAGCGGGCGCCGAGACACTCGGCCTCTTCGACCAGCTCGAGGGTCTGCGCGTAGAAGCGGTCCCAGGGACGCCGCCAGCGCGGCGGATTGCGCATGTCCAGCATCAGGCCGACTTCGATCACGAGACTCCTCCGTCGCGGCGCTTCGGCCGTTCGGCGTCGCCTCCGGGCGAGGGCGATCGGGGTTCGCGAGCCACCGAGGGCCAGTATGCGTGTCCGGCGAGTCCCTCGAGCGCGAGGCCGAAGCCCAGATCCTCGAGCAGGAGGCGCTTGAGCGGACGGGTGAACAGGGCCCGCGTATAGCGGAGTGTCATCGGCGGCTGCCGCATGAGCTCGCGCGCCAGGGCATGGGCGCGGTCCAGCAGCGCATCTCGCGGGTGCACCTCGTTCACGAAGCCGAGTCGCAGTGCCTCCTCGGCGCCGATCCGCTGCCCGGTCATCAGGAAGTAGCGCGCGCGCGCCGGCCCGATCAGGTGCGGCCAGATCACGTGGACGCCGTCTCCCGGAACCGCCCCGTGGCGGAAGTGCGCGGCGTCCTGGAACACGGCGCCCTCCGCGGCGACGACGATGTCACCCAGGACGCCCAGCTCCGCGTGCACCGAGGCCTTACCGTTGACGGCCGTGATCAGCGGGACCTCGATGTCGAGCAGGTTCGTGAGCAGACGCCGCGCGTCGTGGAAGAGCTCGTCCCACAGCCCGGCATCGAAGGTGCCGGCGAAGCTGTCGTCGGTGCGAGCACAGAAGGCGTCGCCGGTACCGGTCAGGATCACCACGCGATTGTCGGGGTCGGATCCGGCGTCCGAGAAGCAGTGTCCGAGCTGACGGTGTACGCCCCGTCCCCAGACCAGGGGCCCTCCGTCCGAGTGGAGCCGCATCTCCAGCACTCCATCGCTCCGCCGGAGTGCCACGTTGGGATAACGGCTCGCGTACTCATCGAAAGAGACCTTCACCGCCCCTCCTGCCGACGTCGCCCTGTCCCGCGCTGGACTTTACCGTTCCTGAGAATCACAATACTACACCGGGCGGGAGGCCGCGGAAGACCAGGAGAAGCATGCCGTTCCAGATCGCGGATCTGTTCGAGATCGTCGCCGATGCCATCCCCGACCGCCTGGCCCTGGTGGCCGGGGACGAGCGGCTCTCCTTCGCCGAGCTCGACGCCCGGTCCAACCGGCTCGCCCACGTACTGACATCGCTCGGTGTCGGAGAGGGAGACCACGTCGGGCTGCAGCTGCTGAACGGGACCGCCTACATCGAGGGGATGCTGGCGGCCTACAAGCTCCGGGCCGTGCCGATCAACGTGAACTACCGCTACGTGGCGGACGAGCTCGAGTACCTGTACGACAACGCCGATCTCCGCCTGCTCCTCTATCACCGACGCTTCGCCGACGCGGTCGCCCAGGCCCGTCGGCGCTTCGGACGACCGTCGAGCGCGCTCGTGGTCGAGGACGGAAGCACCGGTTCGCGCGGCGGAGACCGCGACTACTCCGAGGCGCTCGAAGGGGCGTCCGCGGCTCGGGACTTCGCTCCCCGGTCGCCGCGCGACCTCTACATCCTATACACGGGCGGCACCACCGGCATGCCCAAGGGGGTCATGTGGCACCACGAGGACATCCTGTTCGGGGCGATCCTGCCCCTCTCCTACAAGGAAGTCCCCGAACGACCCGAGGAGCTCGCCGAACGCGTGCGCGAACGACCCCCGCACAGCTCCCTCGTGATCGCCCCGCTCATGCACGGCGCGGCGCAGTGGGCCACGCTCTCGGCTTGGTTCGCCGGGCGCTGCGCCGTGCTCTGGACCGAGTCCGGGCTCGATCCCGAGGCGATCTGGCGGCTGGCGGCGGGAGAGGCCGTGAGCGGCATGCAGGTGGTGGGCGACGCGATGGCGCGGCCCCTCGCGGAGGCGCTCGCCCGCAGTCCCGGAGCGTTCGACCTGCGGTCCCTGCGCATGATCGGCTCGGGCGGGGCGATTCTCTCCGACGGGGTCAAGGAGACACTACGGTCCGTGCTCCCCGAGCTGGTAATCGCCGACAGCTTCGGCTCCTCGGAGAGCGGATCCCAGGGCAACCTGGTCGGTCGGGGCGGAGAGGGAAGTCCGCGCTTCGCGATGAACGACACCACCTGCGTGCTCGACGAGAGCCTACGGCCGATCGCGCCGGGCTCGGGAAGACGAGGCCGGCTGGCGCGAACCGGACGCATCCCCTTCGGCTACTACAAGGACGCGAAAAAGACCGCGGAGACGTTCCCCGTGGACGCCGAGGGGAGGCGCTGGGTCGTTCCGGGCGACTGCGCGACCGTCGAGTCCGACGGAACGATCACGATCTTCGGGCGTGGCTCGGTGAGCATCAACACGGGCGGGGAGAAGGTCTTCCCCGAAGAGGTCGAGCTCGCCGTCCGCTCCCACCCCGACGTCTTCGACGCCGTCGTCGTCGGCGTTCCCGACGAGCGGTTCGGCGAACGTGTGGCCGCCGTCGTACAGCCACGCCCGGGAGCTCGCCCCACTCTCGAGCAGCTCGCGGCCCACGCGCGCACGAAGGTCGCCGGCTACAAAGTCCCTCGGGAGATCCACCTCGTCGATGGAGTGGTTCGCTCCCCGAGCGGGAAGCCCGACTACCGCTGGGCGCGGAGCGTGGCGCGCGGTGAGACCTAAGAGGGCCCGCCGAGCACGCGGGGCTCCTCGCCGAACTTCGAATACTGTGACATTTGAGTCGGCTGCAGATGCGCCGCGGAACGTGCAGCGCTGCGTCGGGTTGCTAGGATTGCATCTTCCGACCGGGCCGTACCGGTAATGTCACGGTGGTCCGGTCCCTCGCGAGAGCAGTCCCGCCTACTCCCCTCCGACCCGCGCTGTCCCGACGCAGGAGACGATTCATGTCCCCCAAGGCAAAGGCGGGCGCCGGTGGATCGGCCAAGCTCTCCATGTCCAAGACGAAGCCCGGTCGCCGCGGGCGACCTCGCCAGGGCAAGGCCGTCGCCCGCGACCTCCCCCGCGACGAGGAGATCCTCAAGATCGCCGCGGAGGTCTTCTACAAGCTCGGCTTCGAAGGAACCAAGCTCGATGACATCGCGCGTGAGGCGGGGATCGTGCGCGGCAGCCTCTACCACTACTTCGGCTCCAAAGAAGAGATCTACCAGCGCCTGGTCGACAACGTGGTCGGAACCCTCGATGTCGAGGAGGAGGCCTCGCGCGATGCGCCGCCGGCGGAGCGGCTCGAGCACATCCTGCGAGCCCGGCTGAAGCTCACCGTGGCCTACCCGACCGAGGTCGGCCTGATCGGGCGCCAGCTCGCACGCATGGACGGCGAGGTCGGCGAGTGGGCGCGCAACTTCCGCCGCAAGCACTTCGCCGCGATCCGCCAGCTGATCGTGGCCGGACAGAAGGGAGGGGTGTTTCGCGCGGGCGATCCGGACATCCTCGCGGCCACGACCCTGGGCCTGCTGGTCCAGGTGTGCGACTGGTACCGACCGGGTGGACGCGTGGGTGCGGATGCGCTGATCGAGGAGATGGTCGAGTTCGTGATGGGGGGCCTGCGGGAACCGGGCACGAACGCCTAGCCGGAACTCCGCGAGGCCGCCTCGGGTCCGCGTCGGATCCGGCCGGCCGGCGCCTGGCAATCGGTCGCGGGAGACACCGCTATTGCGGAGCCACTCGCTCTCGTCACCCCGCCTCCAGGCCGTGACGGAGTACGCGGCGGGTCCGCCCCCCCCCGATAGGAGAGGGGACCCGCCGGTCCTGATCCGAAGACGATCCGCCTATCCGCGGCGGCGGCGCTCGAGCACCCGCAGGCCCACCAGCCCCGCGATGCCGCCGAAGAGCGCAATCAGCGCCCCGGGCTCGGGCATCAGCGTGAGCGTGAACTCTGTGATCAGCGCGGCGTTGTTCTGGCCGGCCAGGTTGGCAGACCCGCCGAGCTGCGCGGCGAACAGTGCGGGCGCCACGAGCTGGATCATGCCCGTCGTCCCGGCGGTGTTGCGGACGTCGCTCCCCACGGCAGTGATCGTCGTCGTCGCGACCGGTGCGGGCGCCGCGGCGAAGACGTTACCGGTGGTCGCCGGGAACCCGTTCAGCGAGACGTGCTGCGGCACCATCACCGAGGGCAGCGTCATCGCCGGAAGCGGACCGGTCGTCAGGCCGACGCAGGACGCCGTCGCCTCGAACACGAACGTCTGGCCCCACTCGCCGGCGACGCCGTTCGGGCACGCGAGGTTCGGGTTCCCGCCGCCGCCTCCGAAGAAGACGAGATTGGCGACGAAGTTGAAGAGGAACGGGAAGGTGCCGCCGAAGTTCGCCGGTCCGGCGGCCGCCGACACGGCGCCCAGCCTCTTGGAAACGCCGAGCGTCGGATCGAGCGGGGCCCCTCCGGTAGGAGACGGATACGCGAACGTGAAGGGCCCCGGCCCGTTGCCCGGCTTCGCCGTAGCCGAGTGCGGGTTCATCACGGTGAGGAAGCTCGTCTGCTGGAGCACGCCGGCGAAGGTCGGCGGGTTGGTGACGACGTAGTTCGTAGCGAAGTTCGCCTGATTGGCCGGAACCGTGATCCCGCCCGACGGCGTGACGTTCAGCACCCCGCTGAACGTCGGAATCGTGGCGGCCGGCGGAACGTTCGGCACCTGCCCGGTTCGGACGATCTGGCGCATGGTCCCGCTGAACATCACGGGAACCGCCAGCACCGATGATGCCGCTAATACCGCGCACACCAACGTCACAGCGAAGAGGAGAATTCCAGAACTGCGAGATCGGATGGACATGATCGCCTCCTAGTAGAACCCAGGGCTCGGTTGCGGATGTCCCGAGCACGGGCTCAGCATATGGACCAGGAGGAGAGGCGGTCAAGTATTTTTGTTGCGTTGATGCCGGAATATCTCCGGATCGGTCGCCGGCCTCGGCGCCGCGACAAACCCCATGTGACGCGCTGCGTTACGTGCCCACCGGGGAGGCGATTCCACGATCCGCCCACCCCCCGGCCCGCCGCATAGTGTCAACGGGAAGTCGGCCTGTTCCCCAGCGATTCCGGGGACGTGGGAGCCGGCTTCCGCAGTCCGGCTCTCCCCCTACCCCCGCTAGGAACGGCGACGGCGCTCCAGCACCCGCATCCCGACGAGCGTCGCGATCCCGCCCAGCAGGGCCAGGGTCGCGGTTGGCTCCGGCATCAGGGTCAGGGTGAACTCCGGGATCACGGCACCTTGATTCTGCCCCGCCGGTCCGGTGGGAAGTCCGTTCTGCGAGCCGAAGAGCCAGGGCGCGACGAGCTGAATCATTCCCGTGGTGCCGGCGGTATTGCGCACGTCGCTGCCGATCGCCGTCAGCGTCGTAGTGGCGACCGGCGCTGGCGCCCCGACGAACACGGGCCCGGTAGTGGCCGTCCAGCCCGTCACAGTGAGCGCCCGGGGCACCATCACCGACGGCAGCGTCATCGCCGGCAACGGGCCCGTCGTGAGCCCCACGCAGGAGACCTGATTCGTCCCGGTGAAGGGCGACCCCGGGAATCCCGGCAGCACCTGCGGACAGGCGAGGTTCGGGGCGCCTCCGCCCCCACCGGAGAGGACGAGGTTCGCCTGGTAGTTGAAGAGGAAGCCCAGCGAGCCGCCGAACGCATTCCCGCCACCGGGGACCGACACCGCGCCGAGGCGCTTCGTGACCCCGAAGGTGGCGTTGACCGGAGGAGCTCCGGTCGGGGATGGAAACGCGAAGGAGAGCCCTGCCGGGCCGCCCCCCGGTCCCGCTACGCCCGCGCCCGGATTCATCAGACTCAGGAAGCTCGTCAGCTGGAGCACACCGGCGAAGGTCGGCGGGTTGGTCCAGTGCACGGTGGACAGGAAGCTCGCGCTGTTCGCCGGGATCGAGATACCGCCGCTCGGCGTGACGTTCAGCGTCCCGCTCCACGTCGGAAGCTGGGCCGGCGGCACCGGCGGCGTCTGGCCGGTCCGGATGATGTAGCGAAACGATCCGGTGTAGAGGACGCCTACGGCGAACGCGGGGCCCGCCAATAAGCAGACTCCCAAGCCTGAAATCAATGCGACGCCGATCGCCCGCTTCCCAGCACTCCGTCGGATTGCCTTTGCCATGGTGGGTTCTCCTCCGAGGGACCGGCCACAGCCGTCCCTTTGGTTCCGAGAGGAGATCAGCATGAACCGCGTCCGGAGACCGCGTCAATTAATTTTGAGGCATTCGCGTCTATTTTTATTGACCCGCGGGGATACCCCCTTGTGGGGGATCCGCCGGCGCTCACGGCCTGCGGCCGACCACCGTCACCAGGACGGTCCCGGCGCTGAAGCGGCCGGCGGCGCTCTCGTCCTCGAGGGTCCGCAGCCAGGCGGCGGTCTCCTCGCGCGTCGCGAGGCCCTGCTCGACGACCCGGTCGAGGGTCGCCGGAAGGCTCATCGTCCCCATCAGCGACTCGAGATCGGTGAAGAACAGGATGCCGGGGTAGGCCTCGATCTCCACCAGCCCCGCTTCCCGGAACAATCCGCGCAGCTGGCGTCCCATCCAGCCGTTCGCCACCGCATCGCAGACCGCGTTGGCGACGACGCGGGTGAGCGCGCGGTCCGGGTGGCTCACGAACCAGGTGCCGATGTCCACGTCGGTCACCACGATCCGGCCGCCGCGCCGGGTGACCCGGACCATCTCGCACAGCGCCCGTAGAGGCGCGGGCACGTGCACGAGCATGCGCTCGCTGTGCACGGCGTCGAAGCTCTCGTCCGGGAACGCGAGTTCGGTTGCCTCCGCGAGACGGAACTCGACCGGCAGGCGACTTCCGGCGGCGCGCCCCTTCGCCGTCTCAATCATCGCCGCGCTGCTGTCGACGCCGACCACCGCACCCTCGTCCCCGACGCGCTCGGCGAGCCGCTGGGCGTCGTGGCCGGTTCCACATCCCACGTCGAGGACCCGAGCCCCAGGGCGAAGCCCGAGCAGGATGGCCGCCCGCTCCTTCTGATCGAGGATCGTCGCCTGCCGGACCTGGTGATCGAGCACGGAGACGAACGCCTGGGCGTCGCCGCTGCGATCGATCGCTCCGAACTCGCGTCCCAGGTCCGTGTGGGCCATCGCTTTCTCTCCCCGGCGTTCAGCGATCTTCGCCACACGCTCGACCGCGGGCGGCTTTGCAACGAAACCTGCGCCCGGGACCCGCCGAACGTCAAGGATGTAATTGTCGGATCGCGCAGAGAGCCACGTGTTCATTCACGTGTACATCCCTTCACCATTCGCGGCGTGACGCTTCCCGGTAGACTGATCCGCGCATGCGGCTGCCCAGGCGGCGGGAGGAGACGAAGTGAAGCAGATCGACCTCAGCGGTCAGGGAGCCGTGGTCACGGGAGCCGGGCGCGGCATCGGGCGCGCCCACGCGTTGATGCTCGCCCAGCGCGGCGCCGGCGTCGTGGTCAACGACATCGGCACCGAGATCGACGGCTCCGGAGGCGATCGCAGTGTCGCCGAGTCCGTCGCAGCGGAGATCCGCGAGGCCGGCGGGAAGGCGGTCGCCTCGACGGCCAACGTCGCCGCGGCCGAGGGTGGGGCGGAGATCGTGCGACAGTGCATCGATGCCTTCGGCCGCGTCGACATGCTGGTACACAACGCCGGGATCGTGCGCGGCGCTCCCTTCTCCGAGCAGTCCCTCGAGGAGATCCGCCAGATCATCGACGTCCACCTGATGGGCGCCTACCACGTCGGACAGCCCGCCTACCGCGACATGGCCTCGCGCAAGTACGGACGCATGGTCTTCACCACCTCGGGCGCGATCTTCGGCCATCCCCTGGTGCACGCCTACGCGGCGGCGAAGCTGGGCGTGATCGGGCTGGCGCGCAGCATCCACGAGGAGGCTCAGCTCGCGGGTCTGGACATCAAGGTCAACGTGATGGGCCCGATCGCGGCGACGCGCATGGCCCGCGACACCCAGAAGCAGCGCTTCGGCGAGCTGATGGATCCCGCGAACGTGGCGGCCGTCGTCACCTACCTGCTGAGCCCGGGCTGCCAGGTCAGCGGCGAGACCTTCCAGGCGGGCGGCAGCCACGCAGCGCGGATCTTCCTGGGCATGGCGCGCGGCTGGGCCTCGGGCAAGACCGGGCTCCAGCCCGAGGAGGTCGCCGCACACATCGACGACGTGATGGATCTCCGGGACTATGTGGTCCCGCCGAACGGCAACGCGGCGACCGACGTCGTATACGAGCGTGCGACGGGGCGCGACGAGAAGATGACCTATCAGGAGATCATGCCGAAGGCCTCCCGCGAGCGGCAGGGCAAGGCCTGAGCCGCGCGTTCGGCAGGAGCTGCGACCGTGTCGAGCCGACTCCAGACCCTGGGCCGCGACTTCCAGCGCGTCGACGCGACCGCCGCGTCCGAGGCCTTCGTGCAGTGCCTCGACCTGCAGCACGGCCTCGAGGCCACGCTCGCCTGGAAGCGCCGCGCCTGGGCCCTGATGAATCTGCGCCCCGGTGCCACCGCTCTCGACGTGGGCTGCGGAACCGGCGAGGACGCCCGCGCGCTCGCGGGGATCGTGGGCGAGAGCGGACGCGTCGTGGGCGTCGACCGGAGCGAGGCGATGATCGCCGAAGCGCGCACGCGCAACGCCGCCTCCGGGGCCCGGATGGAGTTCCGACGGGAAGACGCCGCAGGGCTCGAGCTGCCCGACGACAGCGTCGACGCCGCCCACGCCGAGCGCGTGCTGGTCCACGCCACCGATCCGGCGGCCGTGGTCGCGGAGATGACGCGGGTGGTCCGGCCCGGCGGGCGCGTGGTGGTGACCGAGCCGGACATGGAGACCTTCATCGTGAACGCCGAGGACCGGGAGATCACGCGCCGGATCTTCCGCTTCGTGTGCGACGGCTTCCCGAGCGGTTGGGTCGGACGACAGCTCCCCGGCCTCTTCCGCGACGCGGGTCTGGTCGACATTGCGGTGTGCCCCGAAGTGCAATTCGTCACGGACCCGGTGGTCGGCGCCGAGCTCTTCGACCTGGAGCGCGCGGTCGCGGGGGCTCGGGCCGAAGGCGTGATCGACGCGGAGCAGGCCCGGGACTGGCTCGCCGGTGTGGAGCGGCTCGGTGCGCGCGGACACTACGCGGGCGGGTGCACGCTCTTCACCGTCGCTGGCACGAAGCCCTGAGCGAAGGCGTTTCCCGGCCGCGCGCCAGCGCGCCGCATTTCACGCTTGACCCGCCCGAGCGGACCGCTTTCAATAGGTACGCTTCCGTTCAGTAATCGAGGGAGACGACGGCGCATGGCCGTGACCGCCGCGACTTCGGTCGGCGCGCTGGAGGTCCCGGGCGTTCGCGCGCGCTGGGGCGCCGCCCACTACTTCGCGTGCTTCGGCGGGCTGATGCTCGCCATGCAGGCGTGGACCTACGGGGCGTGGCTGGCCGCCGGACCGTATTCGATCACCCAGTGGAAGACGCCAGGCTCGGTCAATTGGTGGGCCGCGCGCGGCTACGAGGTGACCTTCGGCTTCCTCTTCTTCTGCCTGCTCGCCTGGGTGGTGCGCCGCTGCCTCCGCGAGCGCCGCTTCACCTTCGACGCCAAGCTGATGCTCGCCGGCTACTCGGTGATCTGGCTGGATGCCTGGGTCAACATCTTCGCCCCGGTCTGGATGTACAGCTCCAACTGGGTCAACTTGAACAACCCGCTGGCGGGCTTTCCGCTGCCCGTCAACCCGGACATCGGGCGGCTGCCCTTTCCGCTCCTCTTCCACCTGTTCTGCTACCCGCTCACCAACCTCGGGGCCGCGCTCCTGGTCTGCGCGCTGATGGAGCGGATCCGCGCCCGCTGGCCCGCGATCAGCATCGCGCGGATGCTGCTCCTGGTGACGCTGGTGGGGCTGCTCTTCGACCTGGCCTTCGAGATCCCGATGTTCAAGCTGCGGCTGTGGGCCTACCCGGGCTCCCCCGACCAGCTCGCCCTGTTCAGTGGAGACAGCACCAAGTACCCGATCTGGGAGATGGTCCCTGCCGCGCTCTGCTTCGGCTCCTTCGGGGCCCTGCGCTTCTTCAAGGACGACAAGGGGCGCGAAATCACCGAGCGAGGACTGGAGGCACACGCTCCGCGGATGCGAACGCTGATCTCGACCGTGGCGCTCGTGGGAGTCGTGAACGGGGTCTGGCTCGTCTTCACCACGCTCCAGGCCACCGTCGGGCTCTACGCCGCGCCCTACAAGCCGCTGCCCGCGTACCTCGTGAACGACCTGTGCGACGCGCCGCTGCTCGAGGGCGGCCGCGTGACCGGTACACGCTATGGCCCGTGCCCGGAGAAGGGCTACGCGATGCCCGTCCGCGCTCTGCCGGGGCCCGCGCCGGGCTCGCCCTACGCATCTCACTGAGGAGCCGCCCGGGAGCCTCAGCCGTCGTCGAGGTGGTAGCTGCGCCCGACGCGGAACAGGCGCGAACGGAGCCAGTGCTCGCTCGGCGAGACCGGGCGGATGACGGGAGCGTCTCCCCGGCGGTCCAGGTAGTAGCTGCGCGAAGACGCGCAGTTGCCGTGCAAGAGCACGCTGTTCGCGCTCCGGCGCAGGACGAAGGCGAAGTCGCGCTCGTGCGCCTCCCGTCTCACCTCGATCCGTGTGGCGCGGCGCGTGCGGGCGGCCCGCAGGCAGCGCGAGATGTGGGCGACCTGGGAGCTCAGCGTGTCGAAGTAGGAGGCGCCGGACGCGGCGTAGGGCCCAACGAGCATGAAGAAGTTCGGAAAGTCGGGCATCGTCGTGCCATGGAAGGCCTGGTATCGGCTCTCGGCCCACCAGTCGCCGAGGTTCTTCCCGCCCCGGCCCAGGACCTCGAAGCTCGGCGTCGACTCGCGGTCGAAGATCTTGAAGCCGGTGGCGCAGATCAGGGCGTCCACCTCACGGTGGACGCCGTCCTGCGTGGTGATCCCGCTCTCGGTGACGCGATCGATCGGGTCCGTGATCAGCTCGACGTTCTCCCGATTGAACATCGGGTAGAAGGTGTTCGACATGCTCGGCCGCTTGCAGAAGAAGTTGTAGTTCGGGATCAGCTTCTCCTGGATCTTCGGATCGCGCACCTGCTCCCGCATGTTGCGGATGAGCGCCGCCTCGATCTTGTCGATGATCCAGGAGAAGCGGTGATGGTTGAGCCAGCCGGTGGAGAAGAACACGTCCATCCCCAGCCAACTCGCGGCGCGGATCCCCTTCTGGAGGACCGGTGCCCTGCGGAACAGGCGCTTCGTGCGCTCCGAGAAGACCGCGTTCATCTTGGGCATCAGCCAGATCGCGGTGCGCTGGTAGACGTCGAGCCGGGCGACGCGATCGGCGATCGCGGGACCCACCTGGACACCCGTCGCTCCGGTGCCGATCAGGGCCACGCGCTTGCCGGTGAGATCGTAGTCGTGATCCCAGCGGGCGGTGTGGATCTGCTTGCCGCGGAAGGACTCGATCCCGACCAGGTCCGGCATCTTCGGGCGCACCAGGAACCCGGCGGCGGAGACCAGATGGCGCGCGGTCACCTCCCGCCCGCCCGCGACGTGGATGCGCCAGCGGGTGCCCTCCTCGTCCCACTCGACCCCCTCGACATGCGAGCGGTACCGGATGTGGGGTCGGATTCCGTATTTGTCCGCGCAGTGGTCCGCGTACTGCTTGACCTCGCGCCCCGGGGCGAAGACCTGGCTCCAGTCCGCGCAGGGCTCGAAGTGGTACGAGTAGCTGAAGGAGGGGATGTCGACCTCGAGGCCCGGGTACGTGTTGTCGCGCCAGGTTCCGCCGAGGTCGTCGGCCTCCTCCAACAGCACGAAGTCGTCGATGCCGATCCGCTTCAGCTCGATGCCGACGCCGATCCCGCCGAAGCCCGCGCCCACGACCACGACCTCGTGATCGGGTGCCCGCGATCCACTCACCACAGACGGTCGCTCGCGAGGGCCGCGCCCTCGACCATCGCCCGGAGCTTCGCCCAGGCGATCTCCGGGTCGATCAGCGGGAACTCGGCGAAGGTGGCGAAACCGCAGTCGGTTCCCGCCATCACCCGCTCCCGCCCGACCACGTCGGCATACCGGCACAGCCGCTGGGCGATCAGCTCGGGGTGCTCGATGTAGTTGGAGGTGGTGTCGAGCATGCCGGGCACCAGAACCTTGTCCTCGGGGAGCGGAATCGTCCGGAAGATCTCCCACTCGTGCTCGTGGCGCGGATTCGCCCCCTCGAGGAGCAGCGTCGCCGGTCGCGCCCGAAGCGCCGGCCGCAGCACCTGCTCGAGCGGCACGTCGAGGTGGTGCGGTCCGGGGTAGTTCCCCCAGCACAGGTGCATTCGCATGCGATCCGGGGGGATGTTCCGCGTCGCGTGGTTCAGGGCTTCGACGTGCCTCTCGCAGTCGCGGAAGAAGGCCTCGGGGTCGTCTGGATGGACCAGGTGGCGGTTCATTGCCAGGTCCGGGCTGTCGAGCTGGAGCAGGAATCCCGCGGCCACGATCGCCTCGTACTCCTCCCGCATCGCCTCGGCGAGGGCCTCGAGATAGGCGTCGTGGGTCGGATAGTGCTTGTTCTCCTGGAACGAGGTGATCACCCCCGGAGACGCCGACGTCATGAACACGCCGACCGGCGAGCACTCCTTGGCGGCCGCGGCCATGTTCGTCAGATCGACGTCAAGAGGCCCCCGGTCCGCTACGGCGACGGGTCCGACGCAGTCCGCTCCGGTGACGGTCGGAGCGACGGCGCCGATCTTCACGATGCGCTTGGTGTAGGCGGGGAACTCGACGAGATCGCGCAGCGCCTTGCCGCGCTTCGGCGTGTCACCGAAGCCCGAGAGCCGTTCGGACACGTACGTGGCGTAGGTCGGCTTGCCCATCTCGCCGTCGTTCACCAGGTCGATGCCGGTCTCGACCTGACGTCGGACCACGTCGACCACCGAGCGGGCGACGAGGCGCGCGAGCTCGTCTCCGTCGTAGTCCTCTCCGGCGTACTTGGCGTGCAGCACCGCCAGCAGGTCGTCCGGTCGCGGCAGGCTTCCCACGTGAGTGGTGAGGATGCGATCGATGGTGGGCATGTGGGCTCCCGATGGTTCGGAGACGATCGTCGGCCGCGCTCGGTCGAGCTAGGCGGTGACGCCGCGGCCGGTCCGCTCCCAGAGGCCGTAGCCGGTGACGCCGTCCCAGCGGTAGCGGACCTGGGCCTCGGTGAGGGCGAGCCCGTCGAAGCCCGCGTCGATCCCGAAGGTCACCTCGTTGGGCGGGATCACGCAGTAGAGCGCGTTCGCCAGCACCTCGCCCTCGATCTCCGCGCGACCCCAGGGCGAGTCGAAGACCACCCGGCCCGGATCGTTCACGGTGGCGAGGCTCCGGTAGTGCGGCACCTCGATCACTTCGATCTCGTGCAGGGCCTTGCCGTCCGACACGAAGCCGCGGCTCATCGGCTGAGCGTCGCTGGAGCGGAATCCGAAGTCGAGGATGCTGAAGCAGCGCCCGTCCTCGAACTCGCCGTGGATCCAGCCGTGCCGCTCGATCGGCTCGCAGCTCCGCGGACCCCGCGAGTGGTCGCGCAGCCCCACCCCCTCGATCGCGTAGCGCTGGCCCTTGCACTGCAGCGTGCCGGTGATCGACATGGATTGGTCGTAGTGCCCGTGGGCCCAGGACTGCGTCTCCATCTGCGATCCGACGTTCCAGGTCGGCGCGATCGCCTCGAACACGAGATCGATCTCGACCGGCTCGAACAGACCGTCCTGGAGACGGCAGGTCGAGATCTCGGCGAGGGTCACGTGCCGGGCAGGCCCCGACCAGCGCACACGCCAGCGCTTCCACGGCTCCTCGCATACGAAGGACTGGCTCGCGGCCCGGGGACCGTCCTTGAGGTCGGGAGTGGCCCAGCCTCCGAATCCCTTGGCGAGCATGAGCGTTCCGTCGGGCAGGTAGAGCGTCAGCAGCTCGCGCCAGATCAGCGGATCGGCATTGATCGTTCCGAGATTCTGGAAGAAACCGATGCGCTGGGTGGGATCGTAGGCCTGGAAGCAGTAGTTCTCGGTCCACCCCGGGATGCCCGAGGGCGCCTGGATCGGAAGCTCGTCCTGCGGGGCGAGAGTGAAGTTGTGCTCGTCCGCCATTCGGTCCCCTCCTCTCGGGTGTCCCGGCAGCGGCGCCGGCTCTAATTCGGACGCAAGTGTACAATAATCGGCGGCGCCGGAGCGGGCGATCTGGAATCGATCCGGGCGGCCCGAGGGGGCCGGAACCGGCGCGAGGAGGAGAAAGAATGCGCGAAGCCGCGAGGGGCGAGGCGATCCGGGCGAAGCTCTGCCACCCCGTGATCGACGCGGACGGGCACTGGATGGAGTTCATGCCTGCGGTCGTCGACGCGATGAACGAGGTCGGAGGACGCTCCGTCGCCGAAGGATTCTTCCGGTACGTCCGCGGCGACCGATTCGCCTGCTACGGGTGGTACGAGCTGGAACCCGCCCAACGGCTGGATCGTCGGATCGCCCGCCCCGCGTGGTGGGGCACCCCGACCCGCAACACGCGCGACCGGGCGACCGCGATGCTGCCGAAGCTCCTCTACGAGCGGCTCGACGAGTTCGGCCTCGACTTCGCGGTCGTCTATCCGAGTCTCGGAATGGTGGCGCCCCACGTCGACGACGAGCAGGTGCGCCGGGCCTCGTGCCGCGCCTTCAACCGGATGCACGCCGAGGTGTTCCGGGAGTTCTCCGACCGGCTCACTCCGGTCGCGGTCATCCCGATGCACACGCCCGAGGAGGCGATCGAGGAGCTGGGGTACGCCGTCGACGTGCTCGGCTTCAAGGTCGCCCTGCTGGCCGGCTTCGTCGATCGCCCGATCCCGGCGGTCGCACGCCGGGACCCCGAAGTGGCGCGCCAGGCGCCGTGGATCGACGTCTACGGCGTGGACAGCGAGCACGACTACGACCCGGTCTGGGCCCGCTGCCAGCAGCTCGGCATCTCACCCACCTTCCACTCCCACTCGATGGGGTGGACCGGCCGGCGTTCCCCGTCGAGCTACGTGTACAACCACCTCGGCGCCTTTGCCGGCGCCCACGAGCCTCTGTGCCGGGCCCTGTTCCTGGGCGGTGTGACGCGGCGCTTTCCGGGGCTGCGCTTCGCCTTCCTGGAAGGCGGCGTCGGATGGGCGGCGAGTCTGTACGCGGATCTGATCGACCACTGGGAGAAGCGCAACCCGAGGAATCTGGCGAACTACGACCCCGCGAATCTCGACCGGAGCGCGTTGCTGGACTACGCGCAGCGCTACGGGAGCCGGATGCTCGAGGGCCGCCTCGACGAAGGGCTGGACACCCTGCTCGGCTTGGTCGGTTCGACCTCCGAAGACCCCGCGCTGCTCGACGAGTTCGCGGCCTGCCGCATCGAGAGCGCCGAGGAGATCCGCAAGCTCTTCGCCGAGCCGTTCTTCTTCGGCTGCGAGGCCGACACGCCGACGACGGCCGCGGCCTTCCAGCCGTCGAACCCCTTCGGTGCCCGCCTCGGCGCGCTCTTCAGCTCGGACATCAGCCATTGGGACGTCCCCGACATGGCGAAGGTGCTGGTCGAGGCGTACGAGCACGTCGAGGAGAGCCGTCTCGACGAGGAGTCGTTCCGCGACTTCGTGTTCGGGAACGCCGCGCGCCTGTTCGCCTCCAGCCATCCCACCTTCTTCAAGGGGACGGCCGTCGAGAGCGCCGTCGACGACTTCCTCGCGTCGGACCCGGCGGTGCGAGGCTAGAGCTCCGGCACCGGCGGCAGACTCGCCGGAGCCGGGCCCGCGGGCGAAGGCCACAACGCGCCGGACCGGGCGGCCCGGCGCGCCAGGTAGCGGAAAATCTCGCCCTCGCGCTCCGGGCTCGCGCGGGCCACCAGGGCGTCGACCTCCCGGGTCCCCTCCTCGAGGCTCGCGGGGAGGTGGCCGAGCAGCTCGGTCATCTCCTCGTGCTCCTGCTCCTCGAGCGCGCGGCGGTGGCGGTCGGCCGCACGCAGGTGCAGCAGCGAGGCTGTGAGGCTGTGCGCCCGGGCGAGCGCCGTCGGCTCCGAGACCGCGGGTACGATGAACTCCGTGAGATCGCGGATCAACGAGTTCAGGAGCTCCTCGCCCTCACCCGGCTCGGCCTCGGGCAGTTCCGGGAGCTCCAGCGGCCAGCCGCCGCGCTCGGCCAGGAGCTCGCAGAGATGGCGGCGCATCACCTCGAGGCCGAAGCAGTTGGCTCCCAGGCCCTGGTGCACCGTCCCGGTCCGGAGCGCGCGCGCCACGCCCACCACCGTGCCGACCACGCAGCGGAAGAGCACGCCTACCCGGTAGTAGAGGACGCGCTCGCGGTCGAAGCGGATCCGCGAGAGCTCGCCATAGCGGCGATAGAAGCGGGTCAGGTCTCCGAAGGGCTGGAGCCCGGCGCGAAAGGCGACCCACGCGAGGTCCTCCAGCGGATCGCCGACGTGGGAGAACTCCCAGTCGATCAGGGCCCGCACGCGCTCGCCGTCGTGCAGGAAGTTTCCCGGGCCGGTATCGCCCTGGAGGAAAGCCGTGCGCGGCATCGAGGTCGGGGCGTTGCGCGCCAGCCAGCGGTGGGCGAAGCGCACCAGGGGATCCGGCGCGCGCGCGAACGCCTCGAACATACCGTTCCACAGGCCGAAGTCCTGGAGGGCGTGGTCGGCCGGCGTCCTGGGTCGGGCAAAGCCCGGCAGGTCGAGCTCGCTGGGATCGATCGCGTGCAGCGCCGCGAGCACTTCGGCGAAGTGCGCGGAGAGGCGGTCGCGCTCGGAATCCGTCAGCTGCGCCGTGTCGGCGGTGCCCGGCACGCGCTCCAGCAAGAGCGCGTCGCGGTCGTCGGTCACGCCGTAGAGGCGAGCGATCGGCACTCCTCGTCCCTGGAGGGCGCGATAGGCCGTCGCCTCCCGCGCAAGCGAGATCTCGGTGCCAGCGAACACGGTCCCGATCTCGCAGCGCAGCACCAGCTCGCGCCGCTCGCCCTCGGAATCCTCGACATCCACCATGGCGATCTGGCGACCGAAGCCCTGGTTGTGGGCGTGGCGCGCCACGATTCGGCCGCCGCTGGTGCGCTCGACCCAATGCCGAAGCTCGGGCGACGAGAGCGGATCCATGCGCCGAGTTGCTTCGCCGCGCTCAGCCCCGGGCCCGGGCGAGCACGCGGTCGCGCAGCTCCCGCTTGAGAACTTTGGTCATCGCGTTGCGCGGCAGCGCATCGAAGGCCACGAACTCGATCTCCTCGGGCGCTTTGAGCTTGCCGATCCGCTGGATGCAGTAGGCGCGCAGCTCCTCGGCCAGGGCGTCGTCGCCCGTCCCGGAGCGCAGCACGACGAAGGCCTTCGGCACCTCTCCGAGGCGCTCGTGCGGAAGACCGATCACCGTCGCCTCGGCGACCAGGTCGTGCTGGTTCAGCACGCGCTCGATCTCGGCCGAGTAGATATTGAATCCCCCGCGGATGATCATGTCCTTCTTGCGGTCGAGGAGGAACACGAAGTCGTTCTCGTCGATTCGCCCGACGTCGCCCATCTTGAACCAGGTGTCGTCGTAGAAGGCCTCCTCGGTGAGGTCCGGGCGGCGCCAGTAGCCCATCGTCGCGCGGCTCTTGTGGACGAGGAACTCTCCGATCTCGCCCAGGGGCACGTCGTGGCCCTCGTCGTCGACCACGCGGACCAGCTCCTTCGCGCCCGGCCAGAGCGATCCGCAGCTGCCCGGGGGAGCGCGGCGCCCGGCCCGCTCCATCGCGATCGCGCCCATCACCTCGGTGGAGCCGAAGCCCTGCACGAGCGGGGCGCCGTAGGTCTTTTCGAAGCGCTCGCGCACCTCCGGATGAAGCGCGGCGCCCCCGCAGAAGAACAGGCGCGCGTGGTCGAGCACCGGCCCCTGGCCCTCGGGCAGCTGGAGCAGCGCGACGACCATGGCGGGCGCGAAGGTGGCGCAGGTGATCGGATACGCGCGCGACTTCGCCGAGAACACGGCCGGATCGAAGCGGTCCATCAGCAGCAGCGTGGCGCCCACGTGCACCGAGATCCCCGGCTGGGTCAGGTAGCCGTGCATCGGGAAGATCGGGGTGGCGCACGCGATCACGTCATCGTGGTTGAGGCCGTTGGTCTCCTGGAGCGTTCCCATCTGGAACTCCAGGATCCGCTGGCTGTGCATGACCCCTTTCGGGTAGCCCGTGGTGCCGCTCGTGTAGGCGAGCACCGCGACGTCGTCCGGATCGCGGTCCATCGCCGGGCGCGGTCCCGTCCCGCGGCCAAGATCCTCGAGCGCTCCGTCTCCCAGATCGCCTTCGCGTCGCGCCACGAAGACGACGGGCCGGCTCGAGACGCGGCCGGCCACCCCGGCGACCCGTTCGCCGAAGCGCATGTCGGTGAGGATCGCCTTGGGCTCGCAGTCGTCGAGGATGAAGGTCCACTCCTCGTCGGCCAGGATGTAGTTGACGTCGACGGGGATGGCGCCGGCCTTCGCGATGCCGTACCAGCTGGCCACGTGTTCGGGAAGGTTGGACATGATGATCGCCACCCGGTCGCCCGGGCGGACGCCCTCCGCCTCGAGCCCGGTCGCGATGCGCGACGCACGCGCGTCGAGCTCGGCGTAGGTCCACTGCTGCTCCGGCCCCTCGAAGTAGAGCGCGGCCTTCTGCGGCCACTCTCGCGCCGCTCGGTCGAGATCGCTCGCACGATTCATTCCGTCACCTCTCCGCACGCGACCCGGCGGGGCCCCTCACCGGGGTGCCGCGTCGCCTCGTCGTGGTAGCCTGGGCGCGCGATGACCTTCGCCTATCCGCGGCCGAGCGAGGCCTTCGTCCACGAGCCCTCCGAGCCCGTCGACGCCCCGTGCCCCGGCTGCGGGGCCCGGGCGGTGCGTCGCTACCGCTCGCTGCGAGCCGGCGGCTGGCACCGGGTCGAGCGCTGCCGCGAGTGCTTCGCCTTCCGGTCGAGCGAGCCGATCCCCCAGAGCTACGTGCCGCTGACGGCGGGCTGGCCGACCTCCTCGGCGGGCTGACCCGCTTCCCGATTCCCGGACATTTTTGGAACATCGGGTCACATAATCTACGAACCGCCCTCCCCGGTCAATGCGGGATCCGCGACCGGCGGCGCCTCGTAGCGCGCCGGGCCGACGCGGTCGCAGAAGGACGGATCCGCGGCGAGCCGGCGGCGCAGCGACTCGCTGGCGGCGGCATCGACGGCGAGCCCGTCGCTCAGAACGACCCCGTAGTCGCGCTCGGCACCCATCCTCGTCACCAGTCCCGCCTCCACGTCGGCGCGCACGCGCTCCGGGTCCCGGCGCAGGGGATCGCCCCAGCCACCTCCGCCCGGATGATGGCTGCGCCAGGTCTGCCCGGCGGCGATCGGGTGGCCGAAGAACTTTCCGGTGCGAAAGCGCGTCCCGTCGCCCTCGCGGAAGAGACCGACGAGGGGTCGCGCGCGAGGGTCGCTCTCCCCGCGCACGGCGCGCTCGAGGCCCCCGGTCTCGAACACGTAGGTTCGGTGCGACGCCCGTCCTCCGTTCGCACCGAAGCCCGCCCGCCGGACCCGGTCGCAGCTGCTGCTGGCGAAGGCGGAGGCGAGCAAGCCGATCTCGTAGGTGGTGCCGAGGCCACCGCGGTGTTCGCCGGGACCGCCCGAGTCGGGCGTGAACTCGCGCTGGACCACCAGCACCGGTGCGTCCTGCTCGATCGACTCGATCGGCGGGTCCACGCAGTTGGAGAGCGGGACCAGGCTGTAGGAATGCCCGTCCGAGCGCCGCGTCGCGCCCCAGCCCGAGAACACGCCCATCCAGTGGATCCACGGCATACCCGCGCGGCCCGGACGGGGATCCTCGAGACCCGCGAAGGTGGCCATCGAGGAGCTCGAGGTGAAGTCGCCGGCGGCGCGCTCGGGAAGCGCCATGCCCACGACCTGGAGTACCACCGAGAAGATGCGCGCACCGGCGGTGGCATTGCCATCGGCGCACGCGTGGTAGGGCAACGCGTGGACGAGCGTCCCCGGTGGCAGGATCAGATCGAGGGGTCGCAGGGATCCGCCGTTCGAGGGGATCGTCGGGTCGAGGAGCGACATCAGGCTGAGGTGCGCACAGGACGCCGCCATCGCCCAGGGTGTGCTGGAGTTCCCCGCGGTCTGCCGGCTGGTTCCGCTGAAGTCGAGCTCGGCGCTGTCGCCGCGCACCGTCAGGCGGCAGCGCACACGCACCGGCATGTCCTCGACGCCGTCGTCGTCGAGGGTGTCCTCGGCCTCGTACTCGCCGTCGGGCACCGCGCGCAGCGCCGCACGCGCGCGCGCTTCGCCGTAGTCGAGGGCGTAGTCCATCGCCGCGAACAACGCATCGCGGCCGTAACGACGCACGCGGGCCAGGATCTCCCGCTCCCCGGTGAGGTTGGCCGTATGCTGGGCGCCCATGTCGCCTCGCACCAGCAGCGGCGCGCGCGTCGCGTCGAGGATCAGGCTATGGGTGCTCTTGACCGGCTGGCCCTGGCGGTAGAGGAGCATCGGCGGGAGCCGCAGCGACGTCTCCTGCTGGATCGTCTCGACGGTACCGCCGACGGGCCAGCTTCCCATCGCCACCCCGCCGACGTCGACCCAGTGCGTCCGGGCGGCGCACACGGCCACCATGCCCTGCTCATCGAAGACGGGACGTGCCAGGACGACGTCGGGCGCGTGGTTGCCGCCGCGGTAGGGATCGTTGAACACGAGCTCGTCGCCGGGCAGCAGGTTCTCGGCGCCGAACTCGAGCAGGTTCTCGCGCAGCCCGTGGTGCGTGACGACGGCCAGACAGGGGACTCCGGCCGCCGCGGCCACGAGATCGAGGCCCCGCTCGGGCGGACGGAAGATGCCGCAGGCGCTGTCGTGGAAGTCGCGCGCCGTGACGGAGAAGGCGGTGCGATACAGCGAGGTCTCCATGTGCCCGACGATGCTGACGAGGGCGTTGCGCAATACCTCGAGCGTGATCGGATCGAGGGCTGCGCTCACGAAGCGGCTCCGTCGAAGCGGATCCGCAGGTTCCCGAGCGCGTCCACGAGCGCGACGTCGCCCGGCTCGAGCAGCGTCGTCGAGGTCGGCTGCACGACGAGGGCGGGTCCGCGCAGCCGGTTCCCCGCGCACAGCGCGCCGCGCTCGTAGACGGGAAGGGCCACGGGAGCGATCGCCCCTTCGCATCGCAGGGTGGCGGCAAGATCCGCGAGATGGGCATTCCGGGGCGGACGCTCGTCGCCCGGCGGCAGCGCTGGAAGGACGGGCACGTCGCGACGTCCCAGCGCATTCACGCCGATGTGGCCCACCCGCACCGGCATTCCGAGCCGGCTCCCCCAGCGGCGTTCGTAGGCCCGCTCGAAGGCCTCGGCCGCGCCGGCCACCGCGGCATCGTCGAGGGGGCCCGGCGGCAGCGCGCAGCGCGTCTCCGACGCTTGTCCGAGGTACATGCCGTCCATCCAGCGCTGCACGCTCACCTCGGACGCGGCGACACCCTGGTCGACGAGGGCGGCCACCGTACGCTCCTCGAGCTCCGCGAAGATCTCGGTCAGCTCGGCTCCGCGCAGCTCCGCCAGCAGCCGGAACAGCGCCCGCATCCGCTCCGTGCGCGCCTCGGCCACGAGCAGCCCGAAGGCCGAGAGCTCGCCGGGCCAGGGCGGCACCACCACCTCGCGCACGCCCAGCTCGCGTCCCAGCGCGGCTCCGTGCAGGGGCCCCGCGGCGCCGAAGACGAGCAGCGCGAAGTCGCGTGGGTGCAGACCGCGGTGGACGGTCAGGTCCCGCAGCGCACCGGCCATGTTGGCGTTGGCGATGTCGACGATGCCCTGGGCAGCCGTCTCGATCCCGAGCCCGAGTTGGCGCCCGACCGCCTTGACCGCCCGGCGGGCGGCGCCCTCGTCGAGCCGCGTCCGGCCGCCGAGGAAGCGCGCCGGGTAGAGGCTGCCGCGCACCAGGTGGGCGTCGGTCACCGTGGCGCGCGTTCCGCCATGTCCATAACACGCGGGGCCCGGGAAGGCTCCCGCGCTCTCGGGTCCGACGCGCAGCGCCCCACCCTGATCGACCCAGGCGATGCTGCCGCCGCCCGCGCCGATCGAGCGCACGTCCACACTCGGCACGCCCAGGAAGAGATCGAGCTCGACCTCGTAGTCTCGGGTGACCGGGACCTCGCCCTCTTCGATCACGCTCACGTCGGCGGTCGTGCCGCCCATGTCGAGCAGCAGCAGATTGGGCTCGCCGAGCCGCTCGCCGAGATGACGGGCGGCCGTCACGCCGCCGGCGGGCCCCGAGTGGATCGTCTCGACGCCCCGCCCGCGAACCGCGTCGAGCGTCGCGAAACCGCCATCCACCTTCATGACCGCGAAGCGTCCCGCGAAGCCGCGCTCCTCGAGCCGCCGGTGCAGAATGTCCACGTAGGCGTCGACGCGCGGCGACACATAGGCATCGATCGCCACGGCGGTGGTCCGGAACACCTCGTTCTGCACCGGGGCGATGTCGATCGAGAGGAAGACCGCGACACCGGGGAGCTCCTTCTCCAAGATCTCGCGCGTGCGCTCCTCGTGGACGGGGTTCGCGTAGCTGTTCAGGTAGCAGACGGCGAGGCTCTCGATCCCCTGCTCCACCAGCCAGCGCGCCTCGCAGCGCACCTCCGCCTCGTCGAGGGGCACCAGGATGCGACCGTCGGCCAGGACCCGCTCCGAGACGGGCCGCCGCCACGCGCGCGGAATCAGCGGCCGTTCGAGGTGGGGGCGCGTGCGGTCGAGGTCCCAGAGCCACTCGAGGGGTCGGAGCCCGCGGCCCATGTCGAGGATGTCGCGGTGGCCGCGTGTCGAGAGCAGGCCGGTGGCCGCACCCGTCCGCGTCACCAGGACGTTGATGCCGCGGGTGGATGCATGACAGAAGCTGGCGATCTCCGCCGGGCTGATACCCAGCTCGCCGAGGGCCTCTACGATTGCCTCGGGCTCCTCGGGCCGCGACCAGGTCTTGCCCGTGCGCAGGGAGCCGTCGCGGGGATCCAGGACGAAGAGGTCCGTGAACGTGCCTCCCACGTCGACGCCCACCCGCAGGTCGCCGGACGTCGGGGTCGCCATGGCGGACTAGCGGCTCGGCCGCGCGTGGGCGAAGTCGCGCCAGGACCCGACGTTCCAGATGTCCTGATCCTCGCCCCAGGCCTCGGCGCCGTCGAGGGTCCAGCGGGTGAGGCTCATCCAGTTGAAGTTTCCCGGCAGCGCGGGAAAGGCGAGCCGGTTCTCGCAGCGCCCCTCGGTCTCGAGCGTGCGTCCGAGTGCGTCCCTGAGCTCGATCTCGACCCGGATCGGCCAACGTCCGTCGGGGTCGCGTTCGACCACGCGACGCTCTCCCCCGACCACGTCCGCCACCACGCCGTCCCGCCACAGGTAGCCCTGGAAGATCGGCTCCTTCGGCCGGGGCGCGAGCATGTCCTCGGCCGCACTGATGGTGTGGAAGCCGGCGGACTCGTGGAAGCCCGTCGTGTAGCCCATCCGCCGTGGCCCGCGCGCCGCCGGACGCGGTCCCCAGGACCGGTCGCGCATGTAGATGCTGTCGACCGCGATCTCCTCCCCGCGCAGCCGGAGGCGACCGGTGATCCGACCGTGCTGATCCCAGTGGGCGGCGCCGGCGAAGCCCAGCCCCTTCATCGCCGTCTCGTGCGGCGGGATCAGCGCGGAGAAGACCAGATCCAATTCGAGCACATCGCCGTCGGCGTAGCGGAGCCGGTAGTCCGAGAGCGGCGCCACACACTCGGCCTCGTAGCCGTTGGCCAGCGCGAAGCACGTGAGGTCGCCTTCGGGCCAGGGCATCCAGTACCGGTAGTCGTAGTACAATGCCTCCCAGGGCAACGGGTCGGCTTCGTCCCAGAGCACGATGCAGCAGCCCACCGCTCCGAGGTTGCGGCGGAAGACCGGGTAGAGGGTGCCCGAGATCTTGCGCTCGGGAACGGCGAAGGAAAACCAGAAGGTCTCGTTCCACTCGGGGTGGTCGCTGGTGGGCTCGTGGAACGAGTCGTCGCGAGGCTCGATCACAGGTAGGCCTCCACGCGAACGGACCGAGCGGCTCGCTCGCCCAGGGTCGGCCCCCAGAGCGCGAGCTCCCGGTCGCTTCGCCGCGACAGGTAGCCGAGCCAGTCGTTCTCGCGCCTAGGCTCGTGGGCCGCGGCCAGCTGGTCGAGCCGACGCTCGCTCTCCTCACAGGTCGCCGCGCGCTCACCGAGCACCCGCGCAGCGTCGTCCTGCTCGGCCTCCGCCAGCTCGCGTCCCCGCCGCTCGAAGCCTGCGAGGTAGACGAGGATGTTCGAGGTGGCGGCCGCGCGGCGCACAGCGACCTCGTCCCGAGCCAACGCCGGCAGGATGACCTCGCGCAGGTCGGCGAGCATCACCTCGTAGAGCGGGGAGTGCGGCGTGGCCGCCCCCTCCGCGGGGAGCGGCGCGGCTTCGAGCTCCACCTGCCCGTGCTGGGCGATTGCCTGCACGAGACAGCGCTCGAACAGGTGGATCACCGACAGGTACACACCGCGCTCCATCGACCGGTTGGTCGCCCCGAGCGCGATCGAGCACGCGACCAGACACCGCAGGCTCATGAAGGCCAGGTAGTAGAGCAGCTTCGAGCGCTCCACCTCGACGTCGGCGAGATCGCGGTAGAGCGTGAAATAGGGACTCAGGTCGCTGCCCTGCACGAAGTCGTGGAGGACGATGCACCCGAGATCGTCGACGGGATCCCCGATGTGGCTGAACTCCCAGTCGAGCACCGCGCTGACGGATCCGTCGTGGAACAGGAAGTTTCCCGTCCCGCAGTCCCCGTGGACCAGCACCGTGCGCGCCACCGAAAGGGGCGCGTTGCGCCGCAACCAGGCGAGTCCGAAACGCACGAAGGGATTCGGACGACCGACGTGCCGGTCGTACAGGCGCTCCCAGAGTGCGAGGTCGCAGCGCGCATGGTCCTCGGGCGACGTCGGCAGCGGGAAGCCGGGCAGGTCGAGCCGGCGCGGATCCATCCGGTGGAGATCGGCGAGGATCTCGACGAAATGGCGCGACACCGACTCGCGCTCGGCCGGATCGACGAGCGTCGCCCATTGGGCGCGTCCGGGGACGCGGTCGAGCAGCACGGCATCCCGGGCGACGCCGTGGACCCGAGGCACTGGCACGGGACCTCCGGCGAGCGCGCGGTAGACGCGGGATTCGCGCTCGATCGAAAGCTCGGTCCCGGACATGGGGCCGCCCCCTGCGTCCCGCCGCAGCAACAGCTCGAGGGTCTGCCCGCCGCGCGCGACGTCGGCCAGCCACGCTTCTCGGGAGTTGCCCCCTCCGAGTCGCTCGAAGCGCACGACCTCGCCACCCGCCGCCTCGGCCACCCAGCTTCGCAGCGCCTGCTGATCCATTCTTACTCCGTCCCGCGACCGGCGCCGCGGCTACTCCTCGATCGAGATCGCCCGCGTCGGGCAGAAGCGCACCGCGCTCTCCACCTGGGGGCGGAGCCCCTCCGCAGGTCGCTCCAGCAGCACGTCGAGCTCCCCGTCGTCCCGCAGTGCGAAGACCTCGGGCGCCTCGCCGGCGCACAACCCGTGGCCATGACAGCGATCCCAGTCGACCTTGACTCGCACGTCTTGCCTCCTTCCTCGACGCCGCGACGCGTCGGTCTCCCTCAGAGAGCGTCGAAGCGCTCGCCCACGAGCTGCTCGGAGACCTCCCACAACCGGACGGCCAGCTCGGGATCGCGCGCGTAGGGTCGCACGCCGCGGAACCCCTCGAAGCGATCGACCTCGGGCGCGACGCCGCAGTCCTCCAGATACAGGCCGCCGTGCCCCGCGAGCTCCGGGGCGGTCGCCGCCCAGACGGAGGTGGCGGCTCCCTGGGCAACGGTCCGGTGCCGAGCGCCCGTCGGGCTGCGGTCGATGGTGGCCTTCACCTCGTCCCGCGTCACGTAGCGAGCGAGGTCGGTCATGATCTCTCCCGGGTGTACGGCGAAGGCCCGCACGCCCTTCGCCCGCCAGCGTCGGTCGAGCTCGAGTGCAAAGAGTGCATTCGCCGTCTTCGACTGGCCGTAGGCCTCGGCGGGCTCGTACTCGCGCTGTCGGAGCTCCAGATCGTCGAAGACGACCGGGCAGAAGTGGTGCCCCGCCGAGCTGAGCACGACCACGCGCGCCGGTGCGCCCGCGAACAGAGCGGGCGCGAGGAGCCCAGTGAGCAGGAAGTGACCGAGGTGGTTCGCCGAGAAGTGCATCTCGCGCTCGCGGTCGTCGTAGCGCTGAGGCGGCTTGAAGAGACCGGCATTCGCCACGAGGATCTGGATCCCCTCGCAGCGGTCGAGGATCCGTCGCGCGCAGCTCCGGACGCTCTCCTCTCGAGCCAGGTCGAGGACCTCGGCCAGGACGGCGGGCGCGCGCGTAGCGGCGGCGATCTCGGCGGCGACCTTCTCCGCCTTCGCCGCATCGCGCCCGGTGAGCACGACGCGGGCCCCCGCCCCGGCGAGCGCCCGCGCGGTCTCTGCGCCGAGACCGGTCGATCCCCCCGTGACGACGGCAGTCCGACCGGAGAGATCGACGCCGGCGATCACCTCGGAGGCCGTGGCAGCGGCGCCGAAGCGGGAGAGGACGTGGGCCATGCCTGGGCTCCTTCCGGGCGATCTTGCGGGGCCCATTATTTTTGTTAAATCTTGGCACAAAAAACAAGCCCGAATTCCAACGGCCCGGGGTATCCCGAAGGGCGACTGACGGATAACCAGCTGTTCTGGAGACGAATTTTGCCTGTGAGGCGGCCGACGGCGAGTGCGTCGCGCGCGGGCGATAGCGAACTTCCGATTGACCGTTACCGTAGATCTCCATACCGTAATTCGACGACGAGCGTCACAGGAGACCCTCCATGGCCAGCCACGACTGGTACCCGATCATCAGCGCTGACAACCACATCCACGAGCCCCGCGACCTGTACCAGCAGAACTGCCTCAAGAAGTTCAAGGATCGCGCGCCGCGCGTGGAGTCGACGCCCAAGGGCGACCAGATCCTGATGGGTGACCGGCTCGTGCGCTGGGTGGGCCTCGAGGCGATGGAGGAGTACGCCGAGAACGAGCGCTCCTACAAGGGCGCGCGCTACGAGGAAGGTCGTCGCGGAAAGTTCGAGTCGGAGCCCCGCAAGCACGACATGATCTTCGACGACGTCCAGGGAGAGGTCTGCTACGGCTTCCACTACTGGATGGACCAGCCCGACCGCGAGGTCGTGGCCGACATGTGCCGGGTGTACAACGACTGGGTCCTGGACTTCTTCAAGGACACTGTGGACCGCAGCATCGCTCCGGCGATCCTGCCCTCCTGGGATATCGATCTGTCGATCACAGAGGCGAAGCGCTCGGTCGAGAAGCTCGGCGCGCGCGCGGTTTCGGTGGCGGTCCCCTACGTCGGCGAGATCGAGGGCGGCTACTGCAGCCCCGAGTACGACCGACTCTGGTCGACGATCTCCGACCTCTCCGTGCCGCTCGCGAACCACATCGGTACCGGCGGTGCCTTCGGACGCCTGCCGCAGCAGCCGGGCTTCATCCTGAAGGAGTTCGTCTACTGCCAGGCGGATGCGGCGGAGATCACGATGGACTTCGTCTCGGCCGGCATCTTCGACCGCTTCCCGAACCTGAAGGTGGCGCTCGTCGAGGGAGGCATCGGCTGGGCACCGTGGTATCTGCTGGTGATGGACCGGATGTGGCACGACAACGGCGCCTTCCTGCGGCCGAGACTGAAGAAGCCGCCGAGCGAGTACGTCCGCGACAACATGCTGCTCACCTTCCAAGAAGATCCGCCGGGGATCCGCAATCTCGACGTTCTCGAGGACTGCATCGCCTGGGGCTCGGACTACCCACACATGGAAGGGACGTTCCCGCGCAGCCGCGAGTCGATCCAGAAGCACATGGGCGACCTTCCGCCGGAGACACAGCGCAAGCTGTGCGCGGAGAACGCCGCGCGCTTCTTCGGCTTCGACCTCGACCGGATCGTCGAGAAGTACGGCCCGGCGTCGGACTACCAGAAGCGGTACAGCCAGGGGGACGGCGGATCGATCCGGGTGAAGGACTGAGCGCCCGGCGGCCGACCCTCCCTGTACGAGGTCCGCTCTCGTGAGCGGGCGCGAGGGGGAGGGCCGTCTCGGACTCGTCACCGGCGCGTCGTCGGGGATCGGCTGGGCGTTCGCGGAGTGCCTCGCCGAGCGCGGCTGGAACGTGGTCGCCGTCGCGCGGCGCAGAGATCGGCTCGAGGCGCTCACCGACACGCTCTCCTCGCACCACGGTATCGACGCCGTTCCTCTGGTCGCCGACCTCGCCGATCCGGGCGCCCCGGCGGCCATCGCGAGCGAGCTCGATCGCCGCGCACTGGCGGTCGACTTCCTCGTCAACAATGCGGGATTCAGCCTCCACGGCCGCTACGGCGATCGCCCCTGGGCGGAGCATCAGCGGATGCTGCAGGTGATGGGGATCGCGCCCTGCGAGCTGACCCACCGGCTGCTCGCCGGCATGGTGGAGCGGCGCTTCGGCCGGATCGTGCAGGTGGCCTCCCCGGCGGCCTTTTTCCCGGGGTCGCCGCGAGCCACCCTGTATGCGGGGGTGAAGGCGCTGGTGATCCGTCTCTCCGAGGCGATCGCCGAGGAGTACGCCCGCGAAGGGATCCACTCGACGGCGAGCCTTCCGGGCTACACCGACACCGAGATCTTCGACGGCACGCCGTGGAGCGAGTCCATGGCCTCGGGGCCGATGCGGCGCATGCGCCTCACCCCCCGGCAGGTGGCCGAAGAGGCCTACGATGCGTGCATGAGCGGTCGGCGCGTGATCGTCCACGGTCGCTTCACGCGCGTCTTCACCGGCTTGATGCAACGGGGGCCCTACCGCCTCGCGGCCCGCATGGCCGCGAGCCTCACCCCGGAGTAGGTGAGCGTCGGAGCGCTCGTGATCGACGCGGGAGGCAAGGGTCGGCGGAAGGAGCGCCAGCGGGTTCTCGACTCCCGCATGGCATATGTGGCGGCCGGAAAGGGGGACCCGATCGTGCTCCTTCACGGCAACCCCACCTCGTCCCATCTGTGGCGAGGCGTGGTCCCCCACCTCGAGGACCTGGGCCGGTGCATCGCTCCCGACCTGATCGGCATGGGCGACTCCGACAAACTCGAGCCGAGCGGCCCGGACCGGTACGGCTTCTCGGAGAGCTACCGATACCTCGAGGCCTTCCTCGACGCCCTCTCGATCCGCGAGCGCGTGACCCTGGTCCTCCATGACTGGGGTGCGGCGCTCGGCTTCCACTGGGCGAACCGGCACCGGGAAGCCGTGCGCGGCATCGCCTACGCCGAGGCCTTCGCCTTCCCGCTCCAGCTCGACAAGCTGCCCGAGTGGTCGCCGACCCTGATGCGCAGGGTTCGCTCCGACGAGGGCGAGGCGCTGATTCTCGAGCAGGACGTCTTCTTCGAGTTCATGTTCCCGCAGTACGCGCCGCTGCGCGGGTGGGGCGAAGAAGAGCTGCGCGAGTACCGACGCCCGTTCCGCGAGCCGGGAGAGAGTCGCCGCCCGATCCTGTCCTGGATGCGCTCGCTGCCGATCGACGGAGAGCCCGCCGGGGTCGCGGCGGCGATGGAGGACTTCCTGCGCTGGCTGCCCGAGTCGGACGTGCCGAAGTTGCGCGTCGACGCGGAGCCGGGCGCGATCCGCCACATGGCGCCGGAGGGCTTTGCAGAGGGCTGGCGCCACCAAGAGGTCGCCCGCGTGCCCGGCACGCACTTCCTCCAGGAGGACTCTCCCGACGAGCTGGGCCGGGTCCTCGCCGAGTGGCTCCGTCGGCTGCCCTAGGTGTCAATTCCAGGAGCGTTGGTCACCCGGGGTGACCTCCGGAGAGAATGGGGTTGCGAAACCTCAACCACTCTCCCGGAGGGACCCCAGGTGAGACTTCATCCTAACGCCAAAACGACCCCGTACACCCGCGAGCTCCTGGTCGAGCGAGTGCATCGTCTGGGCTGGGCCGTGGAGGACACCGCGCAGGCGGCCGGTGTCAGCGTGCGGACCGTCTATCGCTGGTGCCGGAGATACCGGGAGGACGGCCGATCCGGCTTGGCGGATCGGCCGTGTCGGCCGCGACGGGTGCCGCAGCGAACCCCGGCCTGGCGGGAACGGCAGATCGCCAAGCTGCGCCATCGCCGGAAGACAGCCCTGCAGATCGCTCACCGCCTCGGCGTGCCGCGCTCGACGGTGGCCGCAGTCCTCAAGCGCTGCGGCCTCGAGCGGCTCTCGAAGCTGACTCCGAAGCCCGCGGTCGTGCGCTACGAGCGCGAGCAGCCGGGCGAGATCCTCCATCTGGACGTCAAGAAGCTCGGTCGGATCCGGGGGGGGTAGGCCATCGCATCCATGGCCACCGCCGGACCCGCCAGCGAGGCATCGGCTGGGAGTTCGTCCACGTCTGCGTGGATGATCACAGCCGGGTCACCTACGCGGAAGTGCTGCCCGATGAACGCGCACAGAGTGCCGAGGCGTTTGTGCACCGTGCCCTGCGCTGGCTTCGTCGGCGCGGCGTCCTCGTCCAGGCCGTCCTCACGGACAACGGCTCTTGCTACGTCTCCCACGTCTTCAATCAGACGCTCCAGGAGCTGGGAATTCGTCACCTCTACACGAGGCCCTATCGCCCGCAGACCAACGGCAAAGCGGAGCGATTCATCCAGACCCTGCTCCGCGAGTGGGCCTACGCCCGGCCCTACCGCACCTCGAATCAGCGAACCAGAGCCCTGCCGAAGTGGCTCCGCGAATACAACGAAGACCGGCCCCATACCTCCCTGGGCTACCGTGCCCCGATGAGCCGACTCCGGAGGTCCTCATGACGAACCTCCCTGGACTCGACAGCTAGGCCGCAAGTCTCAGCGTCGGCTCCGACCGCGCTCGAGGCTGGGGAGCTTCGGGTCCAGCCGGGCCCAGGGCGGCTTGCTCCGCGTCCAGAGGTTCAGACCGGGCTCGACCCGGCTGGGGTCGTCGAGCGTGGCCGCGTACACGCCGATCGTATCGGGGTGGGCGAGCGAGCCGGCGAAGAGCGGCGACCCGCAGGTGCGACAGAACTGCCGTCTCGCGACATGGCCGCTCTCCCCCTGGACGTCGTGGAGCGCCGGCTCGCCGTGCTCGACGACCAGCGCCGCCACCGGCACCACCACCACGGTCGCGCAGGCCCCACCGGTGGCGAGCTGACAATCCCGACAATAGCAATGGAGCGCGATCTCGGGACGGGCGTGGCACGCATAGCGGACCGCGCGACAGCTGCAGCCCCCGGTGAACGGTGCCTCCATGCGGCTGTCCCCTCCTTCGCCGTTCCTGCCGGACGCCGTGCTCCGGAGCGGTGTCCGGCCGCCGCGCCTTACATTTTCGTACCTTTGTGTGCGATAATCCAGGGGTGCCGCTCACGACCGGGGACGTCCTTGCCATCCACGAGCTCCTGGGCCGCTTCGGACACCTGATGGACCGACGCGACTGGCCCGGGCTGGCGGAGGTGTTCACCGACGACGCCGTCTACGACGTGAGCTCCGTGGGCCTGCACGCCCTCGAGGGGCTGGAGGCGATGCGCTCCTTCTTCGCGGACGCCCAGCACCCGCTCGCGCACCACGTGACCAATGTCGTCGTTTCCCGTTCCGCCGACGGAGCGACCCGGGCGACGAGCAAGATCCTGGGCGTCCTCGCCGCCGGTCACGTCAGCACCGGCACCTACGAAGATGTGCTGGTCGAGACGAGCGACGGCTGGCGGATCCGCCACCGCGTGGCGACGCGTCGTCGCGACGAAGATCTACTGGTGCCGCCGCGCATGCCACCCGGACATCCCTGAGCGGCGCGCGCAGGCGAGGTTCGAGGAATCGATCACGACCAAGGAGAGCCCGAGATGAAGTTCAGCCTGTTCGGATTTCCGCAGCTCGGCTCGGGGGATCCCGACGCCTACCGGCGCGACCCCCTGCTCGGGAACGATCCGGACCAGTACGCCTACATGATGGAGGACCTGAAAGTCCAGGCGCAGCTCGTCGAGGAGGCCGGATTCTGGGGCTTCTACTTCGCCGAGCATCACTTCAGCGTCGAGGGCTTCGAGGTCTCTCACAACCCCTTGCTGCTCGACATCTGGATCGGCATGAACACCCGGAGGCTCAAGCTAGGACAGCTCGGTCTCTCCCTCGCCTGCTGGAATCCGCTGCGCCTCGCCGAGGACATCGCCACGACGGCTCACATGTTCGGCGATCGGCTGGAGCTCGGCTTCGTGCGCGGCTTCCAGAGTCGCGAGGTGACGCCGATCGCCCCGAGGAACGTCGCCGGTGCCTCGTCCGACCGCTCCGAGGGCGACGAGGCCAACCGCAGGGCCTTCCTGGAGAGCTACCAGATCCTGATGTCCGCGCTGCGCGACGACTTCGTGAGCTTCGACGGCGAGTTCTACAAGATCCCGCCGAAGAACCTCGTCTGGGAAAACGAGCTGACCCTGGACCACGGGCGGGGCGTGACGCCGCAGGGAATCGTCACGGAGCTCGCCGTCGTACCCAAGCTGCCCAAGCGCAGGATGCCCGTGCGCTGGCAGGCGTTCTCCTTCTCCGAGTCGACCGTGCGCTGGGCGGGCCGCGAGGGCATGAACCTCGCGCTGGGACTCGTCGATCCGGAGCACCAGAAGTTCTTCCAGACGATCTTCCGGGAGGAATCGACCGCTGCCGGTCACCCGCGCGCCTACGGCGAGGGCATCGCCTACCAGCGACCGTTCGTCTGCCTGCCCGACGGCGACGAGGCCCGGCGCTACGACGAGGCGGCCTGCGAGGGCCTCTACGGGCGCTACTACCCGCCGCTCTTCCGCGAGGTCTTCCGCCGTCCGGAGGATCCGCCGGGTCCTCGGCCCTACCGCTACCAGGATCTGGTGGACACGGGCTTCACGCTGGCGGGCAGTCCGGACGAGGTGACGCGCAAGATCGAGCAGCACCTCCAGCGAACCCAGGCCGAGCACCTGCTGCTGCTCACCTGGACCGGGCGCGTACCGCGCGACGTCCAGCTGCGCTCGCTCGAGACGTTCGCCGAGAAGGTGATGCCGCGCTTCGACGTGGAGCCCGCCCCCGAGCCGTCGTGAGCGGCTGGCTCAGTCGCCGCCGTCGAGCAGCGACCGGCGGGAGAACCCATCCATGGCCGAGAGAGATCGTGCTCCCAACTCCGCCTGGCGCGTGTTCCGGCTCGACGAGGTCCTCGAGCGGACCCGGCGCTCGTCCTCGCCCTACCTCGAGTTCCTGCGAGTGCCGGCGCTCTCCTGCGGGATCTATCGGCTGCGCGCTGGCGCGGCGGACCTCCAGGCTCCCCACGACGAGGACGAGGTCTACTACGTCCTGTCGGGCCGGGCGCGCGTCCGGATCGACGACGAGGAGCGCGTCGTGGAGCCCGGCGCCATCCTCTACGTGGGAGCCACCTCCGAGCACTCCTTCGTGGAGATCGACGAGGACATGGAGTTGCTCGTGTTCTTCGCGTCGGGGGGGCCCGAGCGGTGACGGGGGGGCTCAGCGCGGCGCCGCCGAGCCGGGCTGCACCCGTGCGAGCGCGGGACGCACCGCCGTGAACAGGAGCTCGATGTGGCGGTCGACGATCGCCGCGGGCATCGAGCCGAAGTCGGCGTAGAACCACATGTCCGAAACCGGAAGCCCGGCGGTTAGCGACTCGATGCGGGCGACCGTCTGATCGGGCGTGAGCACCTCGAGCGCCGGCAGCATGGAACTCTGGAAGGTACGCGCCGCCGACGCCGGCAGCAGCGGGGGCTTCGGCTTGCCCGTCCCCTCGACCATGTAGCGGCGGTACGAGTTGACCACGTACATGTAGTGGGGCGCGATCTGGTCGTAGACGGCCTCGGGGTCGTCGGCGACGATGGAGAAGGCCCAAGCGGCCATCCGCGCCTGGCTGCGATCGCGACCGCCTTCCTCGAGACCTTCGAGATAGGGACCGAGCAGCGCCTGCTTGGCGTTGAGCAGGCCGGCCCCTTGCCGGCCTGCCGCGCGCGCTCCCCGCGGCGTGTTGGTCCCCAGCCACAGCGGCATCGGGCGCTGAACGGGAGGGGGGGAGACCTCCTCCAGCAGTCGCGGCAGCTCGCGCAGGCAGCGCCGCACGGCCTGGAAGCGCTGGCCGGGGTCCACACCGTAGGCTTCGTATTCGGGAATGCGATAGCCGGCGCCGATGCCCAGCTCGAGGCGACCGCGGCTCAGGATGTCCACCAGGGCGGCCTCCTCCGCGATCAGGATCGCGGGTCGCAGCGGCGCGAGCAGCACCGCGGTGCCGATCCGCAGCCGCCGGGTGCGCATCGCGATCGCCGCGGCGAAGGTCAGGGGCTGGGTGAGGTAGCCGTCTTCGAAGAGGTGGTGCTCGGGAAGCCAGACCGCGTCACAGCCGAGCTGATCGGCCTCGGCGATCCGGTCCAGCCAATGGGCGTAGTGATCGGCCCAGGGACGGCGCTCGTCGATCGGATTGCGCAGGTCGATCTGCAATCCCAGCCGCATCGCCGCCGTCCCCTTCAAGCCTGCTCGCCGTAGGGCCCGGGCTTCTTCTTCAGCCACTGCGAGGGGTATCCGCCAGGAAGCTTGTGCGTGAGATGGCGGACCAGCTCGCTCGATGTGATCCGCCAGCCCGCGTCGAGCTTCTCGTACGAGTCCTCGTAGTGTCCGTAGCCCCGGAAGCCCTGGGGCTCGCCGTCGGTGTCGAACTGCACGATGTCCTGCATGGCCCAGATGGCGCGAGCGTGGCGATCGTCGTCGAACCAGATCTCGACCTGGTGTCCGTGATGGACCGTAACGGCTTCGCCGACCCGCTCCTTCGTGAAGGCGATCACGGTATCGAGACCGCGGATCTCGAACCCCTGTCCCCCGGTCACGACGTCCGGCGCGTAGACCGTGTGCCACTCGGACCACAGCTTTCGGTCGATACAGCGGAAGTAGCGCGCCTTGAGCTGCTTGATCTCCTCGATGTCCAGCAGTCGCTGGAGGTCGCGCTCGATCGTCATCTACGAACTCCTCCTGTCCGGGTCTCGGGCCTCACGCCCCGGCCATCATCGCCCGGACGAACTCCTCGATCCCGATGTCGAGCTGCACCGTCCGGCGCTCGATCCGCCAGCCCTCCGCGGTGCGGCGGAAACAGTCGCGGTAGCGACCGGTGGTTACGATGCGGAAGCTCTTGCGGTCCCGTGCTCGCATGCCGAACAGGAACGAGGACGTTCCCGTCGCCGTGTCGCCCTCGATCTCGATCCGCGTGTCGGATGTGATCTCGACCGGACCGGGAGGCGAGCGACGCACGAGCTCGGCGACGGCCTCGGGTCCATTCATCACCCAGCCCTCGATGGGCTCTCCGTTCTCGTCGACGGTCTCGAGGACGCCGTCGCTCGTGAACGTCGCCCCGTGGGCCTCCGGGTCGTGGGCATTCCCCGTGTGCGTGTAGCGCGCGCACAGATCCAGGATCGCCATCCGATCGATCAGCACGCGGATCTCGCGATCGGGCACGGTCCGTGTCGACATCGGGGCTCCCTCCTACTCCCTCTCGCCCCCTCTGGCCCGCTGGCCACGAGACTGGCAGGTCCCGGCCACGCGGTGCGCGGCTCGGAGGCGATCGGCAGGAATATCCTCGATTTTTGCGATGTCTGGGCACATAATCAAGGGGGCGCCATCAGTCTGGGCGGCGCCTCACCCTGGGAAGGAACGGGAACTGGAGGTTCGACCCATGGGCATCCCCGTCGCCACGATCGGTCCGCCCTTCCTCCCGGTGGAGGCGTTCCTCGCCGCCTGCCGATCCTGCGAGAGTCGCGGCTACGACGCGATCCTCTGGGCCGACCACCTGATGGGGATGCCCGACGCGCTGTGGACGACCGATGTCACGCCCGCGGCGGCCTTCGCCGAGAGCCCCCATAGGTTCTACGACACGGTGGCGTGTATCGCCGCGGCGGGCGTGCACACCGAGCGCATCCGCCTGGGAACCGGCGTCACCGAGGCGATCCGGCGCCACCCCGCGATGCTCGCCCAGGAGTGGCTCACCCTCGACCATTTGACGCGGGGGCGCTCGATCCTCGGCATCGGATCGGGCGAGCCCGAGAACCTCACGCCCTACGGCCTGCCCTTCTCCCGCCCCGTCTCCCGACTCGAGGAGGCGCTCGAGGTGGTTCGCCTGCTCTGGGAGAACCAGGGCCCCGTCGACTACCAGGGCGAGTTCTTCCAGCTGCGCGATGCCGCCTGCGGTCTCGCTCCCTTCGAGCCGGGCCGGTATCCGCCGATCTGGATCGCCGCGAACGGTCCGCGCACCCTGCGGATGACCGGTCGCCTGGGCGATGCGTGGTTCCCCTGGTACCTGACCCCGACGGAGTACCGGGAGCGAGCGGAGATGGTGCGTAAGGCCGCCAGCGAAGCGGGACGCGATCCCGCCGCGCTCACCTACTCGCTCGTCCACTACTGCGTGATGGCCGAAAAGCCCGAAACCAGCCTCGCCCTGCTGCGCAACCCGATGCTCAAGTACCTCGTGTTCCTGCAGCCCGCCGCCACCTTCGAGAAGGCGGGGCGCGAGCATCCGATGGGTCCGGGCTGGACGGGAATCCGCGAGCTGCTCGCCACCGAGTACACGACGAACGAGCTTTGCCGCCTGCTCGACCGCGTCCCCGACGAGTACGTCCAGGAGGTCCTCTTCCACGGCACCCCCGACGACGTCGCGGCGCGCGTTCGGGAGTACCAGGATGCGGGCCTCGACCACGTGACTCTGATGGACGTCACCGCGATGGCCGACCCCGCGCGGGCGGTCGAGAGCGCCGCCCTGCTCGACGCGGTCGTCGTGCAGCTCGGGAGCGACGCCTGACACGCGAGCGAGGAACATGCGGACCGGCTCCTACTCGAATCCTCTGCTGCGCGGGTTCATCTCGTTGCAGCGCGCGGTATACCAGCTCAGCGGGGGCCGGATCGGCGGGCGGACGCTCGGCGTCGAGACCATGCTCCTCACCACGATCGGGGCGCGCTCGGGCCAGCCGCGAACCACTCCGTTGATCTACCTGCCCGATGGAGAGGGCTGGGCGATCTTCGCGACGGACAACGCCTCGGACCGCAACCCGGCCTGGTACCACAATCTCCGCGCACATCCGGAGGCGGAAGTGCAGATGGGTCGCGACCGATTCCGGGTGCGCGCGACGCTCGCCTCGGACGAGGAGCGCCGCAGACTCTGGGAAGAGGGCAAACGGACGGTGCGACGGTTCCCGATGTACGAGGAGCGCACCGGACGCGCCGCCATCCCGGTGTTCCAGCTGCGCCGGCTGGCGAGCTGAGGGGCCAACCGCGCGATGGCACGACCCGACACCAGCGACGCGCCGCGGCACGTGGAGGCGATCCGCACCCTGATCTACCGCTATTCAGAGCTGCTCGACGCGGGCGACGTCGACGGCTTCGCGAAGCTCTTCGAGGGCGCCGAGCTGTCCATCGAAGGCAGCGACACCTCGGTCCGGGGCGCCGCGGCGGTGCGCGAGCTGATGACGAGCTCGATGCGCTTCTACGACGGGGTCCCCGGCACGCGCCACGTCAACACCAACACGATCGTGACGCTCGCGGCCGACGCGACGAGCGCCGAGGCCCACACCACCTTCACGGTGTTCCAGGCGTTGCCGGACTTCCCTCTCCAGCCGATCGTGGTCGGGCGCTACCTGGACCGGCTCCGCCGCGACGACGGGGGATGGCGCTTCTGGCAGCGCAGGATCGCGATGGATCTCCTGGGCGACGTGTCGCGCCACCTGAAGGCGCTCTGACGGAGCGGGCGACGGCGATGAATCGCCCGCGCAACCCTGTGTTACGGTCTTCGGCCGTGGAGCTGGATGCGACCGAGCGCTTCGGCCCCCTGGCGACCGCGATCGCCGGGCGCCGTCTCGGCGTCCAGCTCGTCGAGCGCCTGGCCCTTCCCTTCACCGACGGCGCGTCCGTGTTCGTGCCCGCGTCCCTGCCACCCGACGGAAGGCGCACCGCCGTCGCGCTCCAGGCGGGTCTCGTCGCCGCCGGCTCGCTGGCCGTGCCGCTCCTGCGTCGGCTCCGACGCCGCCGTGACGTCGCCCGCTATCTCGCGCTGGAGGGACACCGCGTGTGCCGCCGGCTCGAGGAGACCCTCCCGGGGCTGGCGCCCGAGCTCCGCTCCCGCCTGACGGCGATGCCGGTGACGCGCTCGGCCGAGGAGTCGCTGGCGTGGGCGCGGAGGCGGCATCCGGTGCCGGACCCGAGTCCGCTGTTCGGAGAGCTGCGGCGCGACGCGCTGGAGCGCACCGAAGCGAACGCACCGGCTGCGGCGTTCGAACTCCAGACCGACGGACCGGGCGACGAGCGCCGGAGCCGTCCCTCGGGACTCGTGGACGGTGCGCTGGCCGAGTGGACGCGTCGGCTGCTCGGGATCGAGCGCGGCGCGGGCCTCACCACACCGGGCGCGAAGACCGGCGGCCATCCCTTCCTGCCGGGCCCGGCGCGGGGCGGGGAGCCCGGGCCGGGGCGACGCCCTGTCGCCGTCGTGTCCTTCGCGAGCCGGAGCCCCGCGCCCGGAGCCCACGCGACCCGCGCGTGCCGACACCCGGAGTTCGACGTGCGCACCGGTCGCTACCGGCCCGACTGGTGCACTGTGTACGAGGTCTCCGCCGCCGATCGCGCGGGAATCGGCGAGCTCCGGGTAGCCGACGCGGGCCTCCAGCGGCGCTTGGCGCGGGTCGGTCTCTCGCTGCGGCGCGAGCGACGACAGCGCGAGGGCGACGATCTGGATCTCGACGCGATCGTGTCGCGCGTGGCGGACGTCAGCGCGCACGCCGAGGCGGAGGCCGACGAGCGGGTCTACGTCGGGCTGCGCCGCCTGGCGCGCAGCTTCGGCGTCCTGCTGCTCGTCGACGTCTCCGGGTCGACGTCGGATCCGTCGCCCTCCGGCCGACCCGTCCTCGAGGTGCAGGCCGATGCGGCAGCCCGGCTGATCCGGGCGTTCTCCTCACTCGGTGTTTCCGTCGCCGCCTACGCCTTCCGTTCCCAAGGGCGCAGCGCCGTGCGGCTCGAGCGCCTGCTCTCGTTCCTGGAGCACTCGCCGGCGGCCGGCATCGAGCGGCTGCTGCGCGTGCGCAGCGAGGGCTTCACACGCCTGGGAGCCGCCGTCCGCCACGCCTCCACGGTGCTCTTCGACGAGGCCGGGACGCGGGAGCGACTTCTGCTCGTCCTGTCGGACGGCTTCGCCTTCGACATCGACTACGAGGGTGGCTACGCCGAGGCGGACGCGCGGCGGGCGCTCGAAGAGGCGCGCTCCCGGGGCGTCGCGTGCCTCTGTCTCAGCCTGGGCTCCGCTGAGACCGACGCTGGGCTGCAGCGCGTGTTCGGCAGCGCCGCCCACGCGAGCGCGAGCCAGCTCTCGCAGCTCGTGGATCGCCTTCCCGCCCTAATGCGCCATGCCCTCGCCGAGGGTCGCGGCCGGCGGGTGGCCGCCTGAGAGGGGACCGATGAGCGGATCGCCTTCGCGTCCGTACTACGTCAACGTGCGCAATGAGGACCGCATCTTCCGAGCCGCCATCGGTTCGGGACTCGCAGTGCTCCTGAAGGGGCCGACCGGCTGCGGCAAGACGCGCTTCGTCGAGGCGATGGCGCACGAGCTGGGCCGCCCCCTGATCACCGTCGCGTGTCATGAGGACCTCTCCGCGGCGGACCTCGTGGGTCGCTTCCTCCTGAAGGGAGGCGAGACGGTCTGGGAGGACGGTCCGCTCACCCGAGCCGTCAAGGAGGGAGCCCTCTGCTACCTGGACGAAGTGGTGGAGGCGCGCCAGGACACGGTGGTCGTCCTGCACCCGCTCGCCGATCACCGGCGACAGCTGCCGATCGAGCGACTCGGCATCACGCTCGACGCGAGTCCCGGTTTCGGTCTCGTCCTCTCCTACAATCCCGGCTACCAGAGCGTCCTCAAGGAGCTCAAGGAATCGACACGCCAGCGGTTGGTGGCCATCGAGTTCGACTTTCCGCCGGAGGAGATCGAGATCGAGGTCGTGTGCAGCGAATCGGGAATCGATCGGACGACCGCTGCGCAGCTCGTGGTCCTGGCGCGATCCATCCGCCGGCTCGACGGCAGTCTGCTGCGCGAGGTGGCGTCAACGCGTCTGCTGGTGGCGGCGGGCAAGCTCGTCTCGGCGGGGCTCCCGGCGCGTGAAGCGGCGCAGGCGGCCGTGATCGATGCCCTCAGCGACGACCCCGCCGTCGAGCAGGGTCTTCGGGAGATCCTCGAGGCGTGCGTGCCGTCCCGCTGAGCCGATCCGCTCACCGACGCCGCGTACCGTTGTCGGCGGTGGTCTCGCTCCTTCTGCTGCTGGCCTGGATCGCGCTGGTGCTCGTGGTCACCGGTGCGCCGATCGCGACCGACGACCTCTGGTGGCACCTCGCGCTGGGCAGGAGCTATGCGAGCGAGGGTCCGTGGCTCCCCCGAGATCCCCTGCTCGCGACTCCCCTCGGCGCACCGGAGCCGGCCTCTTGGCTGTTCGACGTCGCGGCCGACGGGGTCCTCTCCCTCGCCGGCTTCCAGGGGCTGCGGGTCGTGCACACCGCCCTGGTGCTCGCGATCATCGCCCTCGTCGCCCACCTGGCCTGGCGCGCCAGCCGCGCGAACCCACCCGCCGCGGCCCTGGCGACCGGAGCCTTCCTGGCCGTGTCCTGGTACCGGCTGGTCCAGCTGCGTCCGGAGCTCGTCACGATCCTGGTGACGCTCGGGACCTACGCGCTCCTGCTCGCGCGCCCCGAGCCTCCGTCCCGTGGGCGCGTCGCCGCGGCCTGCGTGCTGATGGTTCTCGGCGCGAACGCCCATGCCGGGTTCTTGCTCGCGCCGATCCTGATCGCCGCGGGAGTGGCGGGGCTGCTGCTGCGCGCAGGCCTGGAGCACCGTGCCGGCGCGATCGCGGCCCGGGACGCGACCGTGGCTCGGGCGCGGCGGGTCGGCTTCGCGCTCGCCCTCGGGCTGGTCCTCGCCCTGCTCAACCCGCGCGGCATCGCGCAGCACCTCGCACCGCTGTCGCCCCTTGTCGACGCCCGCCTGCCGATGGTGCGCGACGAGTGGACGGCCTTCGACCCGTTCGCGCTGCCGGCGGCGGCCACCCGCATGAGCCTACTCGCCTGGCTGATCGCCGACGCTCTGCTGGTCGGCGTGGCCGCCGCGGGAGGGACCCTGCTGCTGCGCTTCGCGCGCGATCGGTCGGCGCGGCCGGTCGTCCGCGACGAGCCCGTGCTGCTGGCGCTCGCCGTGACCGCCGCCGCCGCGATGGCCGTGGCGATCCGCCTGCACTGGCTGGCCGTCTTCGCGGTGCTGCTGCCGTTGACCCTCGGTCCAGGCGGTGGCGACGCGCGATTTGCACCTCGGCGCCCGCTGCTCCGCTGGGGATGTACCCTGGCCCTCGCAGCGCTGCTCGTAGCGGCTCCGATCTGGGGCGGCCTCAAGCCTACGCGCCTGGGTGTGCCCACCCAGCTATCGGCTTTCCTCACCACGCCCTACGCCGCCGATCGCTACCACGCGGAGGCGGTCTGGTTCCTGCAGGACGCGACGCTGTCCGGGCTCGTGTTCAGCAACTACTACCTCGGGGGCTTCCTCGGCTACTGGCTCGCGCCCCGCATCCAGACCTTCGTCAACGGAACCCTGAACTTCCCGCCGCGACGACTCCTGGACGACTACGAAGCGGTCATGCGCGCGCGGAGCACCGCCACGGGAGAGGGGTATCTGGACGTCCTGCGAAGCCGGGACGTGGACCTCTTTGTCGGCGTGGGACTGCCCCAGGTGCGCGATCCGCACCTGCCGGCTCGCTACACGACGCCGCTGCTCGAGGGTGCGCCCGACTGGGTGTGCGTCTTTCGCAACCTGACCAGTGCCGTCTACGTGCGCCGCGTGGAAGGACGCGAAGACCTGGCGCGGGCCTCCGCCTACTATCTTCGAGAGGGGATCCCCTTCGATCCCGACCGCGGCTTCGACGCGGAAGCGGTGATTCGTGAGCGACCCGACTGGGCGGCCGGCCACGGGCTCGCGCCCGGCGACTTTCCGGAGATCCTCGCCGCCAGCAGCGTCCGGGATCCGCGGGTGCGCCTACCCGCCCTGGAGCGGCTCGGTGCGCTCTATGCCGCGCTCGGGCTGTATCCGCAGGGCGTCTCCGTGGAGCTGCGGATCCTCGCGGACTTTCCGCGGGCCGTCGCCGCGCGGCAGCGGCTGCTCTTCGACCTGCTCCACCTCGGCCGGAGCGACGACGTGTTGCGGAACGGGCGGGCACACGACCCTTCGAGCCCTCGCGATGCGTTGACCGAAGGCTACGTCCGGATCGCCGAGCGAGCGGCCCAGGGCGAGCCGATCCCTCCTCTGCTTCCCCTGTTCACGAGCCGGGAGGCCTCGCGAGTGCTGACGGGCGTCCCGCCCGCGGCTCTCCGACCGCCGCGACCGTGAGCCGCGCGATCAGCGCGGACGGACGACGAGCTTTCCGAGCGGGCTTCCCTCGGCCATCTGCTTCAGCGCGTCGCGCACCCCCTCCAGGTTCTCGTACACACGGGCGATGACGGGATGGACGCCTTTCTCCTCGACGAAGGCGCAGAGCGCCCGGAACTCCTCGAGGGTGCCCATCTTGTGTCCCATCACCGTGAGGTCCTTGCGGAAGATGAAACGGATCTCGGCGGGGGCGTCGATCCCGGTGGTGGCGCCGAGCACCACCATGCGCCCGCCGTAGCCCAGGGATCCGATCGAGTGGGACCAGGTCTTCGCCCCGACCGAGTCGATGACGACGTCCACGCTCTCGTCGAGGGTCTCGCCCGACGGCACCGCCACGTCCGCACCGAGGGATCGAGCGAAGTCGAGTGCGTCGCCGCGCGAGGAAGTCGCCGTCACGTGGGCGCCCAGCGCCTTGCCGAGCAAGATGCAGGCGTTCGAGAGCCCGCCACTCACCCCTTGGACGAGCAGGCGTTCTCCGGCTCGCAGACGCGCCTTCGTCACCAGCGCGCTCCAGGCGGTCAGGTACGCCGTGGGCAGACACGAGGCTTCGTCGAAGGAGAGGTTCGCGGGCTTGCGAACCAGGCTGGAGGGAGGCACGGCGACCCGCGGCGCGAAGGTGCCATCCACCCCGTCGGTCAGCATGTAGAAATCGGGTCCGTGACCGAGCACCGGGTAGAGGACGACCTCTTCGCCGCCGTGTCGTCCCGCACCGTCGCATCCCAGGATCACCGGTGGCGTCACCGGAACGACGGACACGCCTTTGAGCAGCCACAGGTCGTGGCGATTGAGCGACGCGCTCTCGACCTCCACGATCTCCCAGCCAGCGGGCGGAGAGGGTTCGGGGCGCTCCCCGATCACGAGGCCCTCGAGAGGGTCCGGAAGCCCCATCTTGGAGACGTAGGCGGCTCGCATGCTTCGTTCCTCCTGAAGTCCTGAAGGGATGGACGGGCCCTACCACCCGTCCCAGTGAAGGACGTCGTCGATCGGCTTCCGCGCGACCGGCCCGAAGGGCCGATCGGGAAAGCCCACGGGGATCGTCACCCCGAGCAGCACGTCCTCGGGAATCGCCAGGGTGTCGCGGATCGTAGGCCCCGCGAACTCGTGCAGCGTCGTGAACGCACTGCCCAGGCCCAGGGCGCGCGCTGCGACGATCAGATTCTGCGCGGCGGGATACACCGTGGACCAGACGAAGCGCTGGAGGGGAGCTCCTGGTGGATAGGCATTGCGACCGCACACGAACACGATCACCGGCATCTCGGCGAAGCGGTCGATCAGATGCATCGCGCCGCGAATCATGCGGCGGGTGACCGGATCGGCCTGGCTCGCGTCCGGGGGAGTCGGGCTCCCCTCGCGGATCGCCTTCGCGATGCGCACCTTCTTGGAGCGTTCCCGCAGGATCACGAATTCCCAGTTCTGGCTGTTTCCGGGGCTCGAGGCGCGCGTGGCGGTGTGGACGAGCCTGCGCAGGAGCTCGTCCGGAACCGGATCCGGCTTCAGGTACCGGATCGCGCGAGCGGTCTCCATGGCCGTCAGGGCGTCCATCACGATTTCGCCTGATCCACGGCTCGCCGGGAATCGCGCAGTGCGCCGACCACGAACTTCGCCATCTCCTCGATCAGCGATTCGCGATTCACGCGACCGTCCGGTCGATACCAATCGCAGACCTGGGTCAGCAGACCCATGATGGTCGCCGCCAGGATGTCCGGATCTCCGGGTCGGAAGCATCCATCGCGCTGTCCCTGCACGATGAGCTCGCGCAGAACCGAGAAGTTCTCGCGTCGGAGCGTCCGCGCCCACTCTCCCACGGGTCCGTCCATTCGGATCAGCTGTCGGCTGATCAAGCCGACCTCGGTGGGATGCGAGGTCGTCTGGACGAGCCGGGCGCGGAGGATATGCAGCAGCCGTTCGTCGGCCGGCACGTTGCGAGACAGCTCCTCGCGCACGTCGAGCGTGCCGACGACGTTGTTCATCAGCCGCTCGTAGATCTCTTCTTTCGAATCGAAGTAGTGATACAGGCTGCCCTTGACGATCCCGGCGTCGCGGGCGATGTCGTCGAGCGTCGTCCCCGCGAAGCCCTGCCGATAGAAGATCTCCGCGGCGATCTTGATGATCTCCTCGTCGCGCGGCAGGTCCCGCGCCACCGCCTTGCCCTGGCGCGGGCGGCCGCGGCGCTCGTCGGGGTTGGAGGCCCCCTTGCCGGACTTGGCGCTTCGGCGGCGCCCGCCGCGCGATCGGTCCGAGGACGTGGCCATATCGCTCTCCGCAGCCGCACGGACCGCGCCTGCCGCGAGGCTCTGAACCCCCTTTCCCCACGGGGGCCAACGGATCCTCGCCGTTACGAGACGAAATGTCGCATAATTATCCGCAGACGGGAAGCATGAACCGACGCACACCGAAAATCGCGTTGCGCTACGACCTCCGCTCGCCGGCCTTCGGAGCGGGAGACGACGCGCTCTATGCCGCGGCACTCGAGCAAGCGACCTGGGCTGACGACCACGACTGCTTCGATTGGTTCCTCTTCAACGAGCATCACGGCGCCGAGGACGGCTATTGCCCCTCCCCGCTCGTGCTGGCCTCGGCGCTGGCCGCTCGCACGTCACGCATAAGGCTTCTGTTCTCCGCGCTGATCCTGCCCCTCCACCACCCCCTGCGCCTCGCGGAGGACATCGCGGTGCTCGATCTCGTCAGTCGTGGTCGAGTCGACCTCGTGCTGGCGGCGGGCTACCGGGAGCCGGAGTTCGCGATGTTCGGACGCGAGCTCCGGGAGAGGCCCTCGCGCATGCGCGCGGGCGTCGAAGCTCTGCGCCACGCGTGGCG